>Ga0123340_1006720_pt1 | contig 10977 bp, 5 predicted proteins | sample SirMexnodulemix_FD_89961 | JGI IMG/M metagenome (GOLD analysis project Ga0123340, IMG submission 89961) | Root nodule microbial communities of legume samples collected from Mexico - Siratro Mexico nodule mix | ecosystem: Host-associated > Plants > Roots > Nodule | place: Mexico: Nepantla... | reverse complement strand
GCTTTGTATTAGTAATTATTCGGATCCCTCTTACAAGGAAATGTAACTGGTATATGACATATTACTTACTTATAGAAAAATTTAATAAAATAATCTAAATTTTAAGTCAAAAATCACAATAATATATACTTGTTGTACCGTTATGGAACATACAAGTTTTAAGGATAAATAATACTAAATCAATTAATTGAAGCTTATAAAATGTAATTTTCACTCTGGATAAATTTATACAAATTTTTTTAATGTTTTAAACATATACTTTTATTTAGAACATTTTAACATTCACAATAAATTTAGTGGAAATATTTATTTACTTTTTTTTTATTGAAAAAGTTAATTACTTTTTTAAGAGAACAATCTCCTTTCACCTTATTAGATCATCAAATATTGTTTCATACATGATTGTCTCTTCCATAATGTTCAACACTATATCAAATATGTTGAGATAATATCACTCACATAGAAGGTATTATTCGTTTTAGAACTTGAAATTATGATAATTTTATTATTAAAAAGTATCTTGAAAGGTTAAGAGAGAATTTTTTTTTTCTCAAATTCTGTATAGATCGTTTAAAAAAGATTTTTTTTCTCAAAAAATAATTATTTTTAAAAAAAACTTACTTAAATATGTTATTTTTACTTAAAAAAATATATTAAGGCCATGATAAGTATAAGATTGTTTTAATGAATATATCATTGAATGTCATCAATGTGGTTTGTCAAATTCTTAAAAAAAAATAAGTATTTATGATTTTTATATACTATTAAACTTGAGTAAATGTTAGCTAAAGTAGAAGATATGATCAATAAGATTAAAGTAATAAAAGATAAAAATAAAAACAAGTATTTATTTCATCTAAATGAAGTTCCACGTCATAAATATAGATCCATAGCAATATTTTAGTAAAAATATTTTAATTCAAATAAGAACATTAAGTCATACAAAGTCAAAATATCAAAAGATACATTCAAAACATAATTCAAATGTTAAACCTCTATGTTTTTTAGGCTCGACACTAAAAGCCTGCGTATATATAATTAGTATGATCTCATATTAAAAGAAAATTTAACTAATCTTAATAGTTTATATAACTATTTACTCCTCTAGACTTCACACCAGAAAATTATATATAAAAAGTTAGTCTGATCTAATATTAGCCTAATTATTAGGAAAGAAATTAAATAAATTACTTGAAATTTTAAGTTAAAATCATGAAAATATTTAGTCATGACACTTGAAATTAGTTAACGAAAATACACTTTAATAATATTGGTTAAGTTCTCTTGACCTTATAAGATCACAGAAACTCAATCAATTTTGAATTATCTTGACTAGAACCCCTAAAAATCTGAATATATTATTAATTAGTATTACTATTATTATCATTTTAATAATATTAATTTAACTACAATTCGACCATGATTAAATAATTAAACTTCAAAGCAGTACTTTGTTCTAATGTAGCTTTGAAACAGTACTTTCCATCGGTTTGGTTTACAAAATTGTAATTTCGGAAGTAGTTCCTCCAGCATCGTCTCCCTAGGGATTGCTTTATTAGAAATCTAAATTTGAATATTATTCCCTGCGAGTTTTACTCACTTACTACAAGACACATCACATGACCCTCTTTGGATAAAAGGTGCATTAGTTTATTAAAAGGGATAAAGTTCACCAACATCAACTACTATCTTTCCTATATTTATAAGTTATATAAATAGAAACATATATCTTTTAACTCGTCAACTTTTATCTCAATTATATTATTAGATTATGAAAATAATTTAACATAATTTTAATATCATAAAAGATATCACTCATTAAAAAAAATGAGTTTATATAATATCGTAACCAATGATATTAAAAGACAAAAATTTATATAATATTTTTGTTCTTACCGAAACTAGGTAACAACAATAATACATTCAAGATATCAACTCTAATGGCTCATTAATCAATCTCTTTTTTTTAATGTGTGGAACAAAGAGAGAATGTACCTGCAGAAGATAATGCTTAAGTCAATATTAAGGTTATCAGATGTTTGATGTGACTTAGATTAGAATGAATATACATTTTTCTCCTATTATTATTTACTATTTATAACAACACATTTAATGATTATTTATTTTATGTCAGAGAAAAGATGTAAGATTTTCTCTAGTAGATATATAATTATCATTCTTTATTCTCTGTCAGAGGAAAGTGTAAGATTTACTCAATCTTTTGTCACAAAAGAAAATGTAAATTTATTGAAAGTTATTCCTTTGTCAGATTAAGTACTTGTCTCCCAAAGTAAATAATATAAAAAGGCTCACACGAGGGAACGACCGACAACATATCAACCTGAGTGACATGTATAGTATATGGAGATGGTCCAACAACATATCGTCCTGGGTGACTGAAAACAACTGATGAAGTTCGTGTTCTTGATTGGCCGTATAGTACAAGTCTATTATTTCAATATTAATGTTTTATTTTATTAATTCTTATTTTATGTTAATCTTCATTTAATATATTGTATTTCAATATTAATATTTTGTTTTATTAATTCTTATTTTATGTTAATCTTCATTTAATTTAATATATTGTGTTCAATCATTATCATGGTTCATATTTTGATTCAATCAAAAATTAAAAAAAATTAATTCCAAAAGAACTCATTTCAAAAAAAGGTTTAATTTTTCGGTAAGAACATTTTAAGCCCGGCAGTAAGATATAAACAAACTTCTTTTTTTAATAAAATTAAAGAATCTTCACTCTCTTCTAAATCATTTATTAGGGTTACAATTTTTCTTTAATTTATTTACAATTTATAATATAAATTTGAAAAATATTTTAATGAGGTGAACACATAAAAATCAAATTTTGTCACATGAGTAATTTCATTTTTTTTATATAAAGATGTAATTGTATTAAATGTAAAATGAGATTTATTTACTTTCATTTAATTTACTTCACTTCTATATATGATAGTTTTTTTTTATTTGTGAACTAATAATGATGGTTAAGTATTTCTTTCTCCTCATCATTAAGAGTAATTTATGCTCATAGCCACCTTTAGACAAATTAATAGTATGGATTCTTGAAATCATCCTATTAATTCGTACTCATATCACTAGTATGATTATTTTATCTTACTTTTATTGATCGATTAATCCATATTGAATTACATAGGTTTTAATTCTTACTTCACATAAATTTTTTCAATCATATTAATACTATTGGATTATGAGTATAATCATATAATGTCATTGGTGTTATACCAATCTAAATTATATAGATGTAAAAATCATTATATTTTGGGTGTTTGGTTTACTTTTATTTAGTCTCTTCATATAATATGTTTGAAATTATGTGACTATGTATCATATTAGGTATTGAATCGATGTGAATTATATAAATATAAAGATTGTTGTGTCGTCAGTGTTTTGACTATTTTTACTTTGTCTCTTAATTAGCATCATATTTTGAGATGGATGTAACACCATAGGTATTAGATCTATTTAAATACTAAGGCTTTATAGTAAATTATTTGGGGATTACATGGAGAGAAAGTACTCTTCTTATTGAGGGACATGTACTGCAATTTTGAGATTTTTTTTTTTTCTCAATTTTAATTACCATACCATTATAAAAAGGAGGAAAAATGGAAAATGACAATTAATTTTACATGTTTTATGCAAGATTTTTGGATAAAACTTAGAGACTTGGACTAGAACAAGTATATTTATTTGATTATATAACAAAATACCATGAAAAGAAATCATATAAGTTTATATAATAGTATGTGCATAATAAGAAAATTAACCTGAGCTTCACTTCAACCTGCTCTTATAATACTCTTACTTTTCTACTTATTATTATTATTTTGTTCCTGTTAACTTAAGCATAAGAGAATTATTCGCAGGGTATTGTGTTTAAAATTTATCACATTTCACATCTAAGCTTATCTACCATAAGATCGGAGATATTAACGATATAAAAAGTTCAATCAAAATACAAATTTTATGCAAAATCAATTGCACTTTGTTATTAATCAATCCTTCTTTCTCTAAATCCTCTTCCATTTCACAGGCTTTGCGTTTTTTTATTAATTTGTTTCTTCCTGATGAGGAGAAAGTGAAGGGTAGCTTTGAAAGTCACCGAAAGCAAGTTATACGAAAGCGGCAAGTAAAAGCCGAATATATACCATCAACCCATTGTGAAGCTACACAACGTTTCGTTTTTATTTTTGCATTAACGTATTCCACTTTTTATGCTGGTAAATAATGAAAAATCTAACGTTTACTTGGTTTGAGAAATGCCATTTGATGGACACATGATATGTTTCTTTTTACACCCTTTTGAGGCAAATCATGGATACCCTTTACACACTTTTATGATCAAAATATAAAAAGGGTGTCCTACAAGAATTGTGAATTTTATTAACCATGCATTTTCAAATATGATAATAGGAGACTATGAGTGGTCTTTTAAAGGTCTCTGTCACATCGAGAGGAAAGAAAACGGAATATGGTCTGAATTATTGAATTCCAATACTCCAAAACGGAAATGATATTCTCTTCTGATTTACCTGCTTAAAACAGAAAAGGGAGACATGGACACCATCTTCAATACAACTCAAATTCCAGAGAGTGACGAAGGAGTAGCTTAGTTCTCAATGTTAATAAAATGGTCAATAATTTTGCTCTAGCCCAAAAGAAGTAATTAATTAATATAAATAAATATATATAGTTGGATATGTTCACTTGAAACTAGGAAGCTGTCTGGTTTGACCTACTAGAAATAAGGGAGATTTTAATATAAGGAACTAAAAAAAGTGTTACGTACATAGTGACGTTTGAGGCTTTGAAAAAGAAATGGAACAAAAGTTTGTCCTTAGTTCAAAGAAGCAGGGCGCGATGCAAACTCAAAATCTTAAAGGGGTGATGCTTGAAACGTTATGCTATATTTTCTCTGGTATTATAATGCTCCTATCTTAGTTATAGTGACTAATCATAGTCATGAACGTGGAAAAATTATGAACTACTATTCAGTGCTGTGACTGTGACAATGTGAGTGCGCAGGTCAATTCAAGCAATTAATCCAATGCCAATCGTCTTTCTTGACTATCATATATACAGGCACCTATATAGCAAAGAAAGATTGACAAATTTTATATATGGTTGAGTTGAAATTAATGTTATATTTCATAGAGTTATAGACTTATATAAGTCTATAGGTTTCTTATTGTTTCTCCCAAAGTAAAAGCAATCTCTTGTTTTAAAATATTTTGATGGATCAGTTGATATGATTACCTTAAGGAAATTAATCACCAGTAACATTTTGAAAACTTAGCTTAATTTGGCCATAAAATTTACTTTCATCTTCTTCCACCACGTTATTTCAAACTTTGGTAGAGAATAGAAAAAAAAAAGAAGAAGAAAATAGGTTACATAAATACTAAAGAAATATTTAAATAATAATAATAATTTGTGTGATTTTATATTTTATATTAAGAGACATTAATTAAGTTTAAAGTCTTTAATTTCACCCCACAAAACGTACGTAATCTGTAGATTAAATCCTCAAAACTTAACTCAAATATATTATATTATTATTTAATATTTCATAAAATATATTTTAACCCAAACAAAATTTTGTTAATATAATTTGAAAATTTTCATCTGGTAAAATTATAATAACTAGAATAATTAATCATATTTTATAAATTATACGTACATTCGGAAAGACATTTACTATACATAGATGGGTTTAAATGTGCATTTCCTTGATGAATAACTCTTTTCAAAGTAATAACTAAATAAAAGTGTTTGTGGTTTGAAGTTATATAATAATTTCTTAAATAAATATTAGTGATAATAATCTCAACATGATCTTCACATCTTACTGTGTCATGAGGAGCTTTCTTCTCCATTATTCTTCTCATTTTAGCAGTATTTTTGTTAAAACATAAAATCTTTTGAAGCCTATGCAAAAGTGAGAGACCAAACTTAGGCCTCAGTTGATTGATTGTGCTATAAGCCGACTTCTAGTTCATGATCCTTCATTAGCCGCGTGGATCATCATTCAACTCTTATTTCAAATCAGCTGGGTCATTCACCAACAAAACACAATTAATTTTAGCTCCAACCATAAAAATCAGTATACCTAATATACCTGGAATACCAAGAAGAACTGGTAAACTGAATTTTGTTCAAATATTTCAGTAGGGTTAGAAAAATGTCAAAGAATTGTAGCAACTCGTATTCAAGGTGGAGGAATTCAGACTACACAACTTTGTTTGTGGCTTGAACTGAAAAGAATGTCACCATCAACATTGTGAAGTAGTTTCAAGTGTAATTTTTATCATACTTTCATTTAAGAAGTTTGTCTTTAGGTCAAATATGTAGACATGGTCGGTGAGTTGGAAAGATATTTCCTTTTCTTGAGAGATAAGGTAGATGAATGTTGCCACTATCTCTCAATTCAATCATAATACTTTTGGCAGTGATAAATTTGAAAATATTCCAAAATGGAACATTTCTAAGGAGACGTCACCAATCACACATCTTCAATGACCCATATATATATATATATGAGAACAAATGTTACCACTAAGAGTATATCTTCTTAATATATTTATAGAAAAAATAGAGTATATTAACATATGCAGTTGTTATTACGATATACAAACTATTTAAAAAGGATATATATTTAAATTTGTAGTTTGATTGTGTTTCTTTTAATCAGAAATTGGTTTCTAAATTTTTGTTTATTATAAGTTTCAACTGAATTGTCAAGCAGCAAAAAGAAATTTGTCTAAAGGAAGATTTGGTAACATTCAAATCAATAACAACTTATTGAATGAATGAATAGAAGTTTGAGTAAAAACAGAAGATATATTCAATTAGTTTATTGAATAATACTTTAATATTAAATTTTGGTTCCAAGTTTAATACTCAACTACTGAATCATTGAGTAACAAATAACTATATTACTTTTAATATTTTAATATTTTTAAGGATTAAAAACTTTAAATTTAAATATTTCAAAGATGGATAAATATACAAATTCACCAAACTCGAAATATAGGTGAGCAGTTGCTTATTTTTAATAAGTGGACAATTAGTTTTCTATTTAGAAAATGGATAAGTTTTATGCGATCAACTTATTATGATTATATTAAGATCGCTTTACTAAAACTAACATTTTACTACCATTTGAATGTTCATCTCTACGAATTTGTGAATGTATATTTAGGTGTTTTATCCAAATGTGTAATTCTCGGAAAGGATGCTTTAAAAAAACAAAAATGTCATTTCAAATTAAAGGCATTAAATGTCCTTTTATCTAAAGGATTTTCTTCCATCTTTTAGCTCTTACACTTTCTTTGATATTTCACTCAAGTTTTTTTAAGTTTTTTTATTTGTTATTTTCAATAAATTTTCTTTTTCTTATTTGTTTGCATTCTCTATTCTCTATTCACGCCTTACTTTGTCTTCTATTTCTTTTTCATTTTTTTAATTCTCTCCAGTCACAGTCTTTGGTACGAAAGTTGTCAACATTGGAGATTCAAATGTTCTTATTATAAAATAGATTATTGCTAAACAAAGTGTGAAGGGAAGAAAGTTTCGTTTCCGAACTTGTAAACTCCTTAATATTAATTCCAATTGAATTATTAAGAATTGAAGGAAAGATACCATGTAGAAGATTTTCTAATATTTAAATTAATAAAACTTAAAGGGACAATAATAGTGAATCAATGAAAATTTGAGGAAATATTTTTTTAGATATGTATTTATAGATTCTAATAATAAAATTAAAAATTAGAAAATGTATTTAATTTATTAAATAATATTTAAATACATTTAATTCTATATATAATACTCAATTATTTAATCATTGAGTAACGAAGAATTATATTTAGTTTCACTATATCCAATAATTATAGCAAACTCTGAATTCGAATCCGAGTATTTAAAAGGTCATATGCACAGTGTTAAAATGTACATTATAGTCTTAAGGAAAGAATCCCGCCTCAACTAAATACATAATATTTTTCTAAGAAATTATTATCACACCCAACATATGCAATAACTCGGAAAAAGATATAGGAAGGGGAAGATAATATTGACATGAATGAATAAATAATTCTTGAATAATTTCACTGAATAAATATAATATTTCTTATTAGTGTTTATTACTGTACTTTCTCAATGAGTAACATATACAAACTAACATACAAGGAATTGTTAACCACAACACTGCTAGCAAAAATATGAAGTTAATACCCTTCAGTGAGTTTAATTTTTATAGACTATAGTGTTAACTAATAAATGTAACTTTAGGATAGTTATTCTAAAAATCAAAATAATTGTATCATATATTACAGTTTTAAATTGCACAGTACTCTAAAAGTTTCTTTATATTGTTAATGTATTTAAATTAAATTTAATAAATAAATGTACTTTCCTAAATTGTGGTCGAACTTACTTGTTCTGAGAGGTGTAGGTCTGACATAGATTGTATTAATCTGATGATTGGTGGTTGGAAGTTTCAACTTGAATTATGCGCACTAACCAAACCTTTCTCACTTGCATCATGTGCGCGAGCAAAAGTTAAGTCCATGACTATCATTTTGATGTCCCAGATTTTCATCATTGTGTTCCCAAATTTGGGTTGAAAAACCCTATCAACATAACAACACATATTGCCCCAGCCACTAAAAAATCTGAGGTCCATTTACAAAAGCGTTCACTCACTTTTTTTAGCTATACAGAACAAGAAAACTAAGGCTTTCAACATGAGTCTTTGTTGATATTTTCGCCCTCTAGTTGTAAGACTCCACTTGGACCTGTAAATTAACCAATACCTGGCCCAGTTGAATGTAGCAAAATTTGCTTAATAAACAAGGAAGAACAAGGACACAGATGACACAACATTATCATATCAATAATCTTGCATTTCACTTTTCTTAGTTTCTTCCATTGTCATTTCCTTCGTACAATTGTTAATTTCTTCATTTTTTTTTTTTTTCATTCTTCCCTTTTGTTTGTGTTTGACGAGTTACCATGGTAAAATATACGTTAATTGTACTGTGTTTGCTGTAAAAAAGAATTAATTTTAAGCTCTAATTAATAATAATAATAATAATAATAATAAATGATAGAGGTGTTGTTTTGTTACCGTGGGGATAAGTAATTCAAATGATTCAGAATTTGTCTGTCACACATTATGAAGTGGCAGTAGAACATGGAAAGATCCTTCTCTTAGAATCATCCATATATTTTGTAGCATGCAGGATCTATGAGCATTGAGCAATGATAGCAAGAAACACAGTGGTGGCCCTCCCATGTTCAATAGTGTCATCAATGAAATTCTTAATTCCCAAGTCCTTTGGGAGATACCAATCTCATTGTCCCATTTGCATGGAGGTGTTTAGAGTGGGTGAACTTGTGACCCTTGCATGTCCTGCAACCGTAGGTATTTATTTTTCTTTTGGTATGGACCAGTACTATCTTCATGAACTTTAAAAGACCTAAAACACAATTTTAACATTTAAATATTATAAAAATATTCTTTTTAACCCAATTTCCTTATCTTTTATTATTATGAAATTTGCCTAATTTTAAAATCCACTTTTTTTTTCGATAGAGACAATGGCAATTCTAACTTTTCTTGATGGGGTTACGTAAACAATTTCTTTAAAATCATAAAAATATTGGTGGAATCTTAATTCTATATTTGGAGGAAAAGGGTAAAATGTAAACTGATAAATGATATACAATAGTAGGAAGAATATAATTGACATGAATAAAGTATTTGTAATTAAAGGATGTCATATGTATTGTTGTTGGGACAATGTGCATGTCTCTCATAGTGACTGTTTGGGACAAAGTTGTAAGCTTGTAATTGAAGAATGTCCATGTATATATATCATTGTTGGGACATTAAAGATCTGCTTCTGTTCCTCATGGTTTTGGACTAAAGTATAAGCTGAAACAGTACTACTTTTGATATACAATGACATTGCTCAATGCTGAAGCAAATCAGCTCCTTCCTAAAAGGACTTGCCCAAAAATCCATTCAGCTAGCTAATTTAACCCTGACATAATTTCAACAGAATCATTTGAATGTTTGTCAAAAACAGATTCCAGTGACATCCTATGAATTTAGGACAAACTGTGCTCCTTTTGACTTCCACACGTCATCATCATCAGATAATAAATTAAGATAATTGAACTTGCCATATAAATCAAGGGATACCAGTGTGAATGGAAGGAGTATACTATTTTTTTATACGGTTAAAGGAATATACTATAATGTGAGGTTTTAAATAAATTATTATTTTTTTGGGTAGGTTAAGAAAAGAAGAAACTGTTCAAGTGCAATTTAATTGAAATTTAGGAGTGTACAATCAAAAGGTATTTTCCATGCCATTAATTATTCAAAGATTAAATCAGCATTGCTTAAGGCACATGTAGGTATACAAACTCCAAATTAATTGAGAAAACATAAATGATTAGTCATACGCAAGATCTAACTAAAAATATTTAAAATAATTAATTATAAATAATAAGAATTCGGATATAATTAAATATTTGAATGCTTAATTAATTTTTTTTTAAATAAAAAACTAGTGATCCTTAATGCATCTTTATTGACAGTATCTTAAAATTAAAGTAAACTTAGTGAAAGATGCATACTTTAAAATTGGTAGACGTTGGATCATGTCTACATAATTGTTACGATATCTTAAAATTATGTTAACATGACCAAGACAGCTTATTATTACACACAAAAAAACATGAATGATGTTGTATAGCAAATAAAGTGGGCCTTGGACCGAAGCCCACTGATTCTTCCAAAGCTGATGGTAACAATACGACAAATTCTTCCTGCACCCTAATATCTTCTTCCTGCACCCTAATATAAAATTTTAATTCCACAATTGACCCTATCCGGTTTATACGGGTAAAAAAATAAGAACCGGATGG
>Ga0123340_1006711_pt1 | contig 10982 bp, 7 predicted proteins | sample SirMexnodulemix_FD_89961 | JGI IMG/M metagenome (GOLD analysis project Ga0123340, IMG submission 89961) | Root nodule microbial communities of legume samples collected from Mexico - Siratro Mexico nodule mix | ecosystem: Host-associated > Plants > Roots > Nodule | place: Mexico: Nepantla... | reverse complement strand
ATAATAATAATAATAATAATAATAATAATAATAATAATAATAATAATGAAATTGTGGTTTGATCCTTTAAAAAAAATTATGGTTTGATTGTACGGGGAAATAATACTTTCTATTTTCACTCAAATCGTCATTTTAAACTCATGATTATTTTACCAAACCATATTATTAATATATTTATTTATTTATTTGACAAATTTTAAAAAACTATCTTAAATAATATAAAAAAATCACTGACATTTTTTATAATGATAAAAACATTCCATCAATTCACAATTCACTACTAAAAATCAATAAATTATTATGAACATTTCATCATTTCTTACACTTTTTTACTTTATGTATAGACAAATATTTATTTAATCAAAATATAATAAAATTTTATTTTATTTGTTATAAAACTTCTTTGTGTAACGTGATTAATTTATTATAAATAATAAATATCATAAATCATATTATTAATAGAACTATTAAATTTAAAAATATAATATTCTTTTACTTATTTATATAGATTAAAACAACATAATTTCAAAAAAAAACATTAATAAAAAATAAAATAAAACATTTAAAAGGTCTTACAGCTTTTATGCAAAACTGTTCAAAATTATACTGTCTTATCTCCACACAGTACAAAGTTATTTTATTTATAATTTATCAAAACTTTTTTTATAGTTTCAAAATCCATGAATGAGACCAAAATGTAACCACACATGTCCATCAATGTTGCAACTTGAGAAAATATAGAGAGGCACCTTCAAGTTCATAATAGTTAACTCAACCATCATCTTAGAAGAACATAACAGTGCACTAATTATTATGATCTCAAGTAAATAAGTGACTAGAGGTGCTATATATATATATATATATATATATATTTTATTTTATTTTTGTATTTTGACTTACTTTAGAAAGAATTTGAACGAGTTTGATTTTTTTATTTTTTTTAAATGTTAATACAGGAGAAAAAGTTTGAAAGATCTAACATTATTTGATTGGTTTCAAATATAAATAAATACAGCAGGCGCAGCCACAGGCACAATTGGCGTGGGCATAACAACTATTGTCGCAGTGGTTGCCACGCGCTGACACTTCCTTACTTGAGCAAAGAGGTCAATCCCACTCTTTCACACTCTCAATATCATTTGCTTCGAATTCGAGAAACTAGCAAAGAGGAAATAGTGTGAGTGAGGGAATGAGGGAAGAGGTTATCAGTTCCGGAGGCACCGTTGATCCAACACCTGCTGCCAGGTACTCCTCTCTTCTCTCTCACTTCCTCCCAAGTCTTTTTTTTCTTCCTAAATTAGGGTTTTGTTTTTCATGGACTTTTGTAAGCGTTGTTTTCAATTTGCTTGGTTTCACCATCTTCATGCCATTTGAACTTCAATTGCACAGTAAAACAAAATAATATTGTTGTGGCTGCTCCTGCAGCTCCAGAATTGGATCTAATTAAGAGAAGAGAAAAACGCGATTTCAGTGTTGTTTTTGTTGCGAATTGTGTACTTTGAAAATGTTGTTGTGCTTATGCGGTTATGCTCTTACTTAGTATGTAGTTTCTTGCTAGAGCTTTTTTTCTTCTTCAAGTTGTTCCTGTCTTTACAAAGGAGGTAAATGAGGACCCCTGATCTGTCCCTGAAATTTCTTATGAGAATTGTAGAGTAGATATAGATAAAGTGCGTAAACATTAATAAAGTTTGGCTTTCTACAGCATTCCGGTAAATTAAGAATGTTTAAAGGCAGGTGGGTCTTTAGAGGATCTACTTCTTTATTTTTTGCTTGGATTTAATGGGAAATTGAGTGAAAAAAATAAGAGCGAAAGAAATAGGAAGGATATAAATAAAAGAGAAATACTGTTGAAAAGATATGTTTGGATGGATAGAAATGAGAATGAAAAAAGTTTCCACAATTTTGGATGGGTAGAAGAAAGAGTTGAAATAAATAAACTGTACGAAAAATATTCTTACATGAATGGAAAATGTTAAATTAAATAAACATAATAATTTTTACTCAATTATTTCCCTTAACATATAAGCAAAAATATTTTAAAAGACAGATCTGCACCCGTCATTTCTTGCTTTTCTTTTCCTGGTGGACTAGTTTTAAATGGTCCTAATTTGTTATTTTTATCATGTGTCTCTTCTTTCCATTTTGTTTCTCCCTGTTTCTCCTAAATGAAATAACAGGTCAGTGACATGGCAGATTTTTAGGTGGAAATGACTCCATTAAGGTTTCAGCATCTTGATACCATTAGGAATCAGCCAATCATGTCTTAACTACCTTAGGCTTCCTTCACTTAGAATGGTAAATAAGCATTCACCTTAGCCATAGTTTGGCTAACTATATTTGGCCACACCATCTTCTTATTTGTCCTCTGACTTTGGCATGATACTTTTCATCCACCATCTGAAACTATGTGGTGTTTCTAAGATAGTATAGATGCTTTATTTATATTGAGAAAATTGAATCAATACAATAAATAGAGGAGATTTGATATCTTTAATAATAAAGATATGATTCGGGAATAAATAAAGATGTTCTTAGTAATACGCATATAATCTAAATAGTCCTAATTATAAAATAAATAGAGGAGATTTGATATATTCCATGTCTTAATCCTAATGGAGTGGAAACCCTTGGGTTCCAATGTGTGTTTTTTAAAGCTCGAGTTTAGAATTAACCCATTTGATATGTGTTGAAATGTAATGTTATTTTTATTATTTTTTCCTTTGTGTGTACCTAGCTTTAGGGTTGCGATTTTAGGCAAGTGCCTTGCGTCTTCCTTGTATCTTATACATACAACAACAAAAATCCAACAATGTAGATTGAACACATTGTCTTTTTGTCATCTTATTTGTTCAAGTTAGTATCAGAGCGGGTACAATCCTGCTCTGCACTTGCTCTGTCTACACAACATTTGCTATCACCGCCGTCGTCCACTGCTATCTGGTGTCGTTCAGTAAAGAAGCTAGGTTAGGTGCATCTCGAAGAGCATGACCCAACCTCTATGGTTGTGCGACAAACCGTTCAACCACCCGTCAACCCACATGCATCCTGTTTGTGGTGTGTCTCCTTCATGTTTTGCCTTCCTGTTGTCAAAATCTCTCTATTTATGACCTCCTTTTACTGTTACAACATACCTTAGTGTTGGTACTCATGCACTCTCTTGGTTTTTAGGGTTTTTCTTATCTCTCTCAGACTTGATCACTATTCTTCCTCTTTGAAATGACTTCAATAGGTTTTGCTCCTCTCTTCTTGGCTACTTTGACCATAACAAGTGCAAGGCTCAATTGGAAGAATTATTAGTCTTGGTTTGCCTCGGTAGAATTATGGTTTCTTGGTCAAGGATATCATGAACACTTAAAAACTGGACTCAACTCTATTCTTGATGCAGAAAACTCCCAGTGGCAAAAGATTGACTTCCAACTATGTGTTGTTTTATGGTAGTTAGTAGATCTTGTTTTATGGTAGTTAGTAGATCTTGATCTTTTAGAGATGCTCAGATCCTTCAAAGCATGTTTCTCTCTTTGGAAGAAGGCAGTAGAAATTTTTGCTAATCCAACGTCTCTTTGATGCAGCTCAAAGAGTAACTTCTCTCAAAACCATGATATTTTCACACATTTGGCAAAGGCTAGGGTTCTAGTAAAAGAAGTTAAAAGATTTCTAGTGGCAGACTCATTAGAGGAATTCCACGAGAAACTTGATAGATATTATATGGTTTTTGATTTTGAGAAGCTTACATTCAGATTTTGATCATGTTCGTGATCAAATTCTAGCTGGTAATCAAATCCCTTCTATGGATTGTTTAATTAATAGACAAATCTGGTTCCTAATTTGTAGAAAGATGATAATCAAACTGAAGTTATTGAAATGTCTGCAATGACATACTCTTATGGAAGAGAAGGAGGTAAAAACATACGAGGAGGACGTGGTGGTAGGAGTAAATGTCCTCAATGCTCATATTGCAAGAGAACTGGTCATACCCAAGGAAAAAGTTATTCATTGCATGGTTTTGCAGACAAAGCTGCGCATGTGTCTAAATTTGAAAAATAAGGATCTAAATTTTTTGATGAAATCAATTTGTGGTAGGTCATAGTTCTTTCATGGGTTCTTGATTCAGGTGCCCCAGACCATATCAATGGTAACGTTTTTTCAGTTTCCTCCTTTTCTTACCCAAAAATTCCCCATCTTGTTACAGCTGCCAATGGATTTAAAGTGGCATCTCAAGGAGTTGGTCAAGTTTCTTCATCTCCTTCACTAAATTTAAATTCTATCTCATTGTCCTTATAATTTAATTTCTGAGTCAATTGACTCGTTCTTGAAACTGTCGTGTGATATTTATTGCTAATTCCTTTGTTATACAAGAACATGGTATGAGTCATCTGATTGGAGAAGGACATGAGTCATAGAGTCAAATTATCTGAAACTGAGTCCTTTTGTATTTGGCTTTGTGACTGCATCCCCAAAACTTTTGCGTGATTGCTTGGGTCACTCGTGTCTATCAAAATTAAAGATGCTGTTTCCTAGTCTCAAGCACATTAAAACTTTAGATTGTGAATCCTTTTTCTAAGAAGTTTGAAACACTATGTAATTATGTTTTTTCTCTAATATTCATTCTTATATTTGGGGACGAAATCATGTCACTTCTTTTGGTTTCAATTATGTTTGTAACCTTCATTGATGAATTTTGTCAATGTACTTGGGTCTATTTAATGAAAGACAAATTTGAACTGTTATCCATATTTATGTCTCTCTTCGATGAAATTAAAAACCAATATGGGAAGATAGCTAAAATTCTTAGAAGTGATAATGCGAAGGAATATTTTTCTACTGCGTTTTCTCCATTTTTATCTTCCCAGGGAATTTTACATCAGTTAGCATGTCCTCACACTTCACAATAAATTGGTACAGCAGAGATGAAGAATAGGCATCTTATTGAAATTTCACACTCTCTAATGTTGAATACTAATGTTGCTCTTCATCATTGAAGAGATGCAATCCTCACTGACTATTTATTAATCAATGAGATGCCTTCTTCTTCTCTTGAAAGGATGCCTTCTTATCTTGAAAATAAAGTCCTCACTCTAATTTTTCCAAATGAAACTCTATATCATGTCTCTCGATATTTGTTTGGGTGTACTTGTTTTGTTCATAATGTCTCTCCAGGTCTTGACAAGCTTTTTGCAAAGGCTATTAAGTGCGTCTTCTTGGGATATTCTCGCCTTCAGGAAGGGTATAAATGTTATTCTTCTTTAACTAGAAGGTATTATATATCTGCTAATGTTTCCTTCTTTGAACATTCATCATTTGTTCAACAGACCTTCCTATACCATCTTGTGATCCATTGATTATTCCTTCTTACTCTCAAACTCCTGCTCAAAGTGTAGATGACATTGTTCTACCACCTCTTCTCACATAATAGTGTCTGACACAAATCACTCCCTCATCCTTACTTGAAGATACTTGTGACTCAGATTATGCTCCACCAAATTCCTATACCATGGATCCTTCATCCTCATCACCTTCTCTTGACTTTGATCATGCTTGGACTATTGCTCTTAGATGAAGTATTTGATCTTCTTGTAACCATATCCTAATAGTAATTTTTTTAAGTTACCGTCGTTTGTCTCCTTCATATTCCTTTTGTTGTTTTCTCCTTGTCCACCATTACTCTTCCTAACAATGTTCATGAGGCACTTGGTCACCCTGATGGTGACAAGCCATGATTGATGATATATGCATGCATTTGAACATAGTGGTACTTGGGAGCTTGTGGGTTTGTAGATAGGTTCATGATGTTAAGGTAGGTATGGTGAAGTAGATCGTCTCAAAGCTCATCTAGTAGCCAAGGGATACACTTAGATTTATGGTCTCAACTATTGTGATACTTTTTCTCTTGTGTCTAAGATCAACATTGTTTGTGTTTTTCTTATTATGGCTACCATTAGCTTGACATTAAGAATGCCTTTCTTTATGGTGATCTAGAGGAAGGGATTTGCATGGAGCCACATCCTGTATTTGTTGCTTAGGGGGAATTTGGTTTAGTTTCTAAATTACAATGATCTCTCTATGGCTTGAAGCAACCACCTTGAGCCTGGTTTGGTAAATTTAGTCATATTGTGCTAACATTTGGATTGAAACAGAGTGAGGCAGATTATTCAGTGTTTTATTGTCATACTTCTTCTCGAAAGTGTGTTTATCTTACGATCTATGTTGATGATATTGTTATTACAAGAAATGATATCACTAGAATTGCTCGATTAGAAAAGCATTTGTTCAGGTACTTTCTGACCAAAGATCTGGGCTATCTAAAATATTTTCTTGGTATTAAAGTGGCACAATCAATAGAAGGTGCCACCATTTCACGAAGAAAATATGCTCTTGATATTTTGGAGGAGACAAACCTAAAAAGTGGCAAGCCCACTGATAGTCCTATGGACTCAAATCAGAATTTGATGAGAGACCAAGGTGAACTTTTCTTGGACACAGAGATATAAAAGGTTGGTTTGAAAATTCATTCATCTTACTACAACAAGACCTGATCTTTCTTATCCAGTGGGAGGTGGGAGTCAATTTATGCAAACCCCCCATATTGATCACTGTGGCTCATATTCTCAAACATGTAAAAGGGAACCTAGGACAAGGATTGTTGTATGAGAACAGGGAAATACTCAATTCTTACGTTATTGTTATGCAAATTAGGCTAGTTGTCCTATTGGCACGAGATCTACCACGATATACCTTGTATTCCTTGGAAGGACCTTGTATCTTGGAAAAGTAAGAAACAAAGTGTTGTTGCTTGATCTACTGAAGAAACTGGATATCTATCTATGGCCCTTGCTACATGTGAACTTGTGTGGATTAAACAATTCCTTCAAGAGTTGAAATTTTGTGAAAATGAGTAGAAAAAGTTGTATTGTGACAACCAAGCAGCTCTTCATATTGCATCCAATCTGCTGTTTCATGAGAGCACTAAACATATAGAGGTTGATTATCATCTTGTCAGAGAGAAGTTGCTGCCAAGGATCTTATTATTGAGTTTGTCAGCTCTAGTGAAGAACTCTAAGACATTCTAACTAAATCTCCGAGAGGACCTAGGATTCAATTTATATGTTCCATGCCTGGTGCATATGATCTATATGCTCCAACTTGAGAGATAGTGTTGAAATGTAATGTTATTTTAATTTTTTCCTTTGTGTGTACATAGCTCTAGGGTTAGGGTTTTAGGCAAGTGCTTTACCTCTTTGTATCCTATATATAGATCAATAAAAGTCCAACAGTGTAGTTTGAACACATTGTCTTTCAGTCATCTTATTTGTTCAAGTATATGCAAAGCGGATAGTTCCTTAATTTTTTATGGATATGAATTTAATGCACATATGATGCATGGCTGCGGTTTGTAAATTGTGATATTTTTATAGCACACTATTCAATTTTATTGTCTACTATTTGTTTGTTTGACCTACTAAATTGACAAAATTTTCATAATTTTATCAGTTCTGCTGGGGCATCATCCCCAGCTGTTCCAACGAATGTTGGCAGTATAGATGGGTCAAGTCATGGGCAAGTCTCTAAAGCAGCTTCTCTCTCATGTGTTGGTTCACAACCCCCATGGACTTCCTTGAGCACAAGTGCTGGTGGGTCTTCCAGATCTTGTAGACCTTGGGAAAGGGGAGATTTATTAAGACGTTTGGCTACATTTATTCCTTTAAATTGGCTTGGGAAGCCTCAGGTTTGAACTGATCTTGGTTTTCTATAAATTTATTACTGACTCGCTTGTGCTTCCATATGTACTTGTACATTTTAAGCTATCTCATCCTTGTGGGTGGTTTGTTACAGATTCACTCATGCTTCAATATAAATAATGATATTTTGTAGGCCTAGAGAACAAAGAGTTGTATGTCTGGAGTCAACACAGCATGTGCTCGTTTTAAAGTTATATTGATTGATTACCTCGTGATAGTTTCTGTTTGTGTATATAGATTATGATAGGAACTTATATTGTTATTCAATGTAAAAAAGCTGGTATTATGCAAACAGAACTACATATAATTCTTTCTGGTTCCTTTTTTTATTCATTTTGTACAATTCTAACAGAACATGTCTGTTACTTGTGGTAATTGCTTCTAAAAAACTGCCAACTTTCCTCTTTAATTTGAGGAACTAACGAATAATTTTGGTTTCAGCTTTGGAATTTGTGACAGCTGTTAGCCTGTCTTTCTACAGTATGTTAAGTGTCTCAAATAATTTGCTGTTTATTAATAAACTGCAATTTCTGCAAATTTGCTTTTGCAATGCCTACTGCGTCAAAATATTGAATTCTACGTGTAACCATGCATGGATGGTAATTTTGCCATTTGTGGTTACCTATTCACAACACAACTTCTTAAATTGAAATTGTGTATTTAATTTACTTCATATTATTTTTAAAGATTTTACACTAATAAAGAAAAATTACCAAATGGAGTGCAATTATAAATAGTGTAGATTGTTAGGCAATTTTGGGAATGCTAATAACCTCACCATGATGCATTTATATCACAATCTTAGAAAGTGGACTTTAAGCCCAACTTAACTCCAAATTGTTAGGCAATTTTGGGAATGCTAATAACCTCACCATGATGCATTATATCACAATCTTAGAAAGTGGACTTAAAGCCCAACTCAACTTCAAAGAACTATATTGTAATATAAGATTTGTATCCACTTATATACTATAATTTGGCTATGATTAAATATTTGTGAGTGGTCTGATAGCGGCCTGATAACAGGTGACACAATAGGCACAACATACATCGCTAAAGTAGGCTCTGATTCTATCTTAGAAAATGGACTTTAAGATTAATTTAACCTCACAAACCTAGCTTGTAAGGTGAGTTTGCATCCACTTATATATTATAATTTGATCACTCCCTAACACACATTGTGTAGCTGTTTCAAGTTTTGTCATAGCAACTATGCTCCCTTTCACTGTGTCACAACATATATGGTGCGAATCTAGTCATTTCTATTTTGAAATTAAATAAGTAACATTTCTTCAAAATGCTTTTATGTTTGATAATGCATAATGTAACTATTGCTAGTCCCTCGAAAGTTATTTTTCAAACACTGATTTCCTTTGGCTTGGGAAATGACATTATGGCACATCTATAAAACTGTCAGCTTTTGGGATGACACATTTGAGGGAAATGTTTCTTTCAGAGTTTTTTTTTTTTTTTTTTTTTTTTTTTTTTCCATTTTTTTTTTGGTGTTTTTTTTTTTTGGTATTCTTATATTTTTTTTTTGTTTTTTTTTTTTTTTTTTTTTTTTTTTTTTCTTTCCCATATTTATTAGGGGTTCTATCATCTTGGGAAACCCAAAACATTGTCTTGGTGCTCTCCGAATGCATACTAATATGCACCGGGAGCCCCGAGGCTAGGTGGCATTGATTAGATTTGAATTTTATTTGATAAAAATTCAGTGAATGTTATGTATAGTTGCATGAAGTAGTTGTCTAAGGAATTTTTAATCTGTGAGACAAGCTTTATCTATTGAGCATGTATGGATAATTTTGTACTTTCTACTCCAAATCTTCTAAGTAGATATGATACATTCTCTGGGATCTCATCTCGTCTTTAATTTCCTCCAGATCATCAGTTCATTGGCTTGTGCTAAAAAAGGCTGGATAAATAATGGTGTAGACAAAATTGCTTGCGAGTCATGTGGTGCTTGCCTATGTTTTACAGCATTGTCATCTTGGACATCAGCTGAAGGTTGGTGATTGGAAATTTGCAATCTATGTACTTTTGGCTACTTCATTCTGTTTCCAAACTCTATTTTATCTAAAATATGTCATGTTAATAACTATAGAAATTATAAAAGCAGTTTATGCTTTTATGTGGACTATGGATGTTAAAAGGTCTACTCTGGTGGTACCCTAGGTACAGGTCCGATGTAGAAGTAGGATGAAAATCAGATCTGTTACTTTACTTTCAGAGAATGGCTGTATATTGTTAACAAGTAAATCCCCAAACATAAATATTGTTCTTCCTCACTTAGCTCTTACGTGGAACATTAAAAGAAATGATGCTGCACGTATAAAGTTTTATACATCCAAAAAACAAATGTAGCTAAGTGCTGTTTAATTTGTTATTGATGAAATGAGATTCAAGATTTAATGCATAGTTTGTCAATCCTTCTGAAATATATAATGAGGATAGGATTATTTTCTTATGTCTCTTTTTCCTTGGGTGTTCAGCTCATTTTTGTTACCGGTATGGGTGCTATTCTCTGAAATACAGAGACCAGGCTTGGTTTTCTGTGTCTTAAGTTATTGCCCCCCTTATACTTTGTACCTGTTTAGTTTTTGTTTTAGAGGATTTTTTTATTCTCCTCCTAGACCTAGTTCTATTCTTAATCTAATACAATTTTTGTGTGTTAAAGGAGTATATAAATTTTGTTCATTAAGATAAATCAATGTGATGAATGTCCCATAAATAGTTAATACCAGGCTTTTGTAGCTGGCTGAGAAATAGTGACTATATACCAGTTAGCATGTAAGTATACTAGCTTGCATCACTATGTTTCAAGGTTTCTATAGGCTATGACATTTAAAGCAAGACTTTATAATAACTAAAAAGAAAGAGACAAAATGTAAGCTGTGCATATAAGATAAGTCATTAATCTTCATATCTAAGCAACCCTTTATCAGATTAAATCGTTTTAGATCTTTTACATTTTTTTCTCGAAACAGCTAGACAAATATAGAGCGAGTGTTTAAATTAAAATGTTTATTGAAATAAGCAGTTTAAAAAGTCAATGATGTAGGAATTTGATAGGATTTGGTTATGAAATAAAAATAAGTTGAGAGGTGTTTATTTTTAAAAGAGGCACATTAGACAAACGCAAAAAAAAAAAAAAAAAAAGAAAATATCCACTTTTAATTAAATATTAATTTTTTTTTTTTATAAAATTATAATAAATATAATTACTTTTAATGTTTTTTTGTTTTT
>Ga0123340_1006704_pt1 | contig 10986 bp, 7 predicted proteins | sample SirMexnodulemix_FD_89961 | JGI IMG/M metagenome (GOLD analysis project Ga0123340, IMG submission 89961) | Root nodule microbial communities of legume samples collected from Mexico - Siratro Mexico nodule mix | ecosystem: Host-associated > Plants > Roots > Nodule | place: Mexico: Nepantla... | reverse complement strand
TGTTTTTGGCTGGTTTGTTTGTGTTTTTTTTGTTTTTTTTTTTTTGTTGTCTTCTTTTTTGGGTCCTCCCCTCTTTTTTTTTTTTTTTTTTTTTTTTTTTTTTTGCGTTTAATCTAGGGTTTGTTCATCGTTACTCACTCGGAACATTGTTTTCATGTGGTTGTTGCAGGTGAGCAAATCTGCAGGTCCATTCGACGCGCTCTTGTGCGTAGGCCAGTTCTTCCCGGACTCACCGGAGCAATTGGAAGAGTTCACGGCGTACATCGAAGGTGGATCACTTCCGCTTCCGACGTACTTCGTCGGCGATTACGGCGTCGCCGCCCCTAAATTTCTATTGCAAGCTTCCAAGGACTCCGCCAACCGCGGCTTCATGATGGATGGCTTCAAGGTTTGCCACAACTTGTATTGGTTGAAAGGCGGTGGCAAATTCCTCCTCTTCGGTACCGACCTTTTTCTTTTGCTTTTTGAATTTGATTAGGACCTGCGAATTCGGTCTCTTAAATGTTTCAGTTGTATGTAGGGTTATCCGTGGCCTATTTATCTGGTAGGAAGTCATCCAGCGTTCAACAGTTTGGAACTTACACCGAAGATGATGTTGATGCTTTGCGAGCTATTGCGGAGGAACCTGAAATTATTGATCTGTTCTTGACATATCCTTCAATTGGCGTGCATTGTCTCATGTAGAGACACAGTTAGTTAGTTAGTTACATGTTTATTACTTCTCACATTGCATTTAATATAAGCTAAGAGGATTCGCTGTGTTCACTTCCTTGATTCATTATTACTAATGAATGGCCAAGTGATGTCACCAATGGAGCAGCTGCTTCTGACATTCCTGCTGGAGTATCCGATGATGTAGGCAGTGATTCAACCGTATCGGAGTTAGTACAGGAGATCAAACCACGGTAATTGTTATTTGTTTTCTGTGCAAACTACCGAAATGGTCAACAACCTAGGCGTTTTATATTTAACAAATGGGATTGCATGCTTAAGCCTCATTTCACATTATTTGCTTGGAATTGGATTGTGCACAAGTGGTAAAATGAAAACGGGATTTGGTGGACTGATATCCAGGAGAAAGATTAATTGAAATTTTAAGACTAGGAGGGGGAATTGGTAAGATCAGGATTTGTGTCGAGTTTTTTGGCGGAATTTGGTACGACGGATGTGCCTTTTGTAGTCTCTCTTGTGGCCTTTGTAGGCCTGATTCCGATCATTGCAATTATTTTCTTATGGTTATTTTTCGGGTTAGTTATCACATTGCAGGCACGAAAGGTATATACTATGCCCGTGAACCATATACCAATGTTGATGCTGTGCATATCACCCGTTTCATAGGGCTTGCGTCTGTTGGAAATAGAGATAAACAGGTTTTTCTTTTTGTCTTTATTGTTCTTTCTATTTTGTTTATTATTTATTTAAGTGAAAATTTGGAATTAGTAGATACTTTAACGTTTTCATATGGTAATAGTAGGGGTGACAATTGCATCCATTTATTCATAAGCCGCCCAATTTATTCATTCATAAATCTATCAAATCTTCCTTATTATATGAATAAATATAATGAAGTGGACAAATTGGATCGACAATTATTATCGAATGGTTCATAAACCATGAATCAGATTTTAAACCAATGGTTAAGATGACGTACTATGTTAAACCATTAGGTTACAAAGAAATGAATTGTAAGGATGAGGAGTAACTCTCTTAGAGTGACCCTTGGAATCAATTGATCCCTCCTCATATATCTGTCTGTGTGTAAGGGAGGGATCAAATGGTACCATACCAGTATAAGTTACATCAACTATAGCACCTTCCATAACTCTATCAAAATCAACATGTTGAATCATAATTACCTTGATTGTGTGTCAAATTTTAGAAAAAATGAACCACAATAAGATGCTAATCAAATAGTTCGTATTTGTATATATTTCAATCCAACATTGATTTTTGAGAAAAAAATTATAATTAAAAGATATTGAATAGAAGGTGTCATAGTTGATGTGGTGTAGTGTCATTTGATCTCTCTCCACACACATAAAAACATTTCGGAGAGGAGGATAGGGTAGTGGAGGACATAGTTAAATAAAGAATTACAATTTCAGACATAGTTACCGATGCCAGATAATGGTGTGTAGCAGATGATCCCAGAAATTATATAGCAGTGCATAGTATGATGAGTGCTATCTTTTTAATTTTTTTATACAGTTTATTTGATTCATTCCAAATAACATAAATGCTGTAAAAAGTTAAAAACAACTCCAATATTCAAAACGTCATAATTAACAATAGCAGTTTTAGATCTTAGCTCTTAAGCAAATATACGAGTAAATAATAGCAAAGTTAACCAAACTGCCAAAGCTATATAGAAAAAAGGAGCGAATGGGATTGCATCTTTGGGAGGGATTTGGCTTCTCTAAATTGAGCATGAGGAAAGTAAGTCCTTCACTCGTTGATGAGAAAATCAATAATTGATATTCTAATCTAACTTCTCCATGAATTGTTATGCATTTTCACATAACATCGACTGCTGATTTTCTCATTGATGATTAAGATTGCTTACTTTACCATCTAAAATGAGTTGCTCACTTTAGAGGGTGCAGATTCCTCTAATAAATATATGACAAAAAAACCTTCATAGACTCAAACTAGAGGGACGATAAACAGAGAACATAGACTAACGTTGAGAATTAATTCAAATAGCAACTGTAGTAACTTGGTCAAATAACTGGTTGGGTTGTCTTAGTATTATGCTAAGATATTTTAGTTTATTTTTAGTTAGTTGTAGATAATTAGGTTAATAGCTGTTAGTGGAATGATGTTTTTGTTAAAGTAGTTTCTTTGTAAGCCTATAAGTATAGGCATTTACTTTGTTCACGATTATCCACTTATAAGAAAATAAAAAGTCAAAGTTCTGTTGCTACTTTATTTTTCTTATTTGTTTTGTTTTTCACAATTTCCTGCCAACAAATTTGGTATCTAGAGCTATTATTGATCTTTTCGGCAATTGAGTGCAACGTGAGGTGGGGTCCATTGGGCTTGAGTGAAACACTTATTGGGTGCTTGTGGTTTAGGAACACAAACAGAGCGAGAGGGTGCTCCACCAATCATACTTATCACGAGTGAGAATGGGTAGAAGAGGTTGAGGAGAAGAAATCCCAGGTACTGCTGTCATGCCAAGAAAATAATAAAAAAGTGTTTCAGTCAAGCCCGATGGACTCCACCTTACGTTGCACTCAATTGCCCAAAAGATCAAAAATAGCTCTAGATACCAAATTTGTTGGGAGGAAATTGTGAAAAAAAAAACAAATACGAAAAATAAAGTAACAACAGAACTTGACTTTTTATTTTCTTACAATTGGATAATCATAAACAAAGTAAATGCCCAGGCTTACAAAGAAACTACTTTACAAAAATATCATTCTACTAACAACTATTAACTTGATTATCTGCCACTAACTAAAAACAAACTAAAATATCTTAGCATAATACTATGACAACCCAACCAGTTATTTGACCAAGTCACTACAGTTTGCTGCTATTTGAATTAATTCTCAACTTGGAGAACAGGGTAAAAAACCTCAGTAGAAAGACAAAAAAACTGAATGAGAACAAAAGAAAATTAAAAAAAGCTGGCAGGTTGGTTTCTGGAAAGTCAGCAGAGGTTCACACAATGGTCGCACGGTAGTTGCAACATAGGAGAGTTTACAAGTGAAACATGATTGTTGTGAAATATGAGCATCAAAAGGGTTTTCTAGAAGGTGAAACCCTTCCACCCAAATATAGCTTCATAAGAGGCCTTTCTACTGTTATATTGGAGGTCAATATTCTCTGGATTTTGGACATCATCAGGATAGCAGTGCTAGAGTAAAATGCTTCTTGCAACCACTATGGTGAAGTCTGAAGCTGTGGCAATGCATATAGTGGCCATGGGAAGCTATGCATTGCTGTGCTACTGTAGCGTGCTATTGATAACTCTGATTTCAGATAGTACTTTATTTTTCTTATCAACAAAATTAACATACTATTTTTTTGCTCTCTAAAAAGTTAGTAGATTTTCAGTGCTCTGACATTTTGTTTGCTTCTGCACTCCAGAAATTTATTCATGCAATCTCCCCCACACCTGCTTCCACTATGTCTTCAACTGAGATTGCCATGAAAACCACAAATACCACCGTATCACCTTACACATTTGTGGAGAAAAGAACTTCTCCAATGGATTCCGCAAAGAGATCCAATGATTCTACCTCTGATTCTCAATATTGGAGATATGATGTTTCTCAAAAGCGACAAAAACATGAAACTGGACAAGCTGATAAGATGTGTTTCAAATTTGTTTCTTCTGGATCTTGTCCACATGGAGAGAAGTGCCATTTTCGACATGATATAGATGCAAGGGAGCAGTGTAGGAGAGGTGTTTGCTTTGATTTTTTGAACAAGGGAAAATGCGAAAGGGGCCCAGATTGCAATTTTAAGCACAGCTTGCAGGATGAAGGTGACAGGCATCCTTCAAGGAGGCCTGGATCTGGCAGGTTTGTCTTTGGAATTACCGTGTTCTATAATCAATGTGCATTCTGTTATTTAGTAATACTTGATTTGTAAGTTTTCGTATCAAGTTATTATGTTAATACTAATTTTAATGCAATAAAAGGTTAATTTTGTCAGTCAGTCAGTCCTCAGTTTTTTATTTGATTTTTCGTTGTTCCCTCTAACTTTTAGGCATTTAGTCATTGACAAATCTGTCCTAAAATATGACTGCAGATCAAAAGAATGTTGGTTTTGCTTGTCAAGCCCAAATGTGGAGACACATTTAATCGTAAGCATTGGGGACAGTTATTACCTTGCACTGGCTAAAGGTCCACTTGTTGAAGACCACGCATTGATAATACCAGTTGAGCATTCGCCGAGTACCTTGTCTATGTCTTCTGAATCTGAAATTGAGCTCTCTAGGTTTCAGAACAGTCTCAAGAGTTACTGCTGGAGCCAAAAGAAGGAAGTGATATTTTTTGAGTGGGCCTCTATCCGTGGCACTCATGCCAATCTTCAGGTAGAAGTTTCTGTTAATAGTTAATGATCTAGTTTGCTTTTACCTCTTCCCCTCCTTTTTTGCCTGTCCACTTTCCCTTTTTATAATTTCCTTAATTCCTCGTTGAATGTCCAATTTCTTCGTCATTTTGCTGGTTAGCTATTTTCAGATCTATCAATAGTAGTTTGTTTATGAAGTTTCTTTGTTTTTTCTTCCTGGAAGATTATACTATTTCCATTTTTATTTGATTAACTGTTTTAGATTTTCTCTTTCATTGAATATGTACCCTTTTGATGTAGGCCATTCCCATTCCATCTTCCAAAGCAGTTATGGTTGAAAAAGTTTTCAATTTAGCTGCACAAAAGTTGGGATTTGAATTTGTGGCCAAGACATGTAAGTATTATTATTCTTCAGATTATGCTTCATATTTCATTGCTTACGTGATCTGAGTCAGACCTGAATCCATTAAGTTCTTAATTCTTTTTTTCCACTTAACTTCCTCGTTTTTCCTTGGCTCTATATACCAATTATCAGGCATTGATTACCTGGCCTGAAAAAAGCGACTTTATTTATTCTGAAAATGCTTTACATTTGTTCTTTATTAACTTGGGTGGATAGGTGTTTTTGATCTTCTGCTTGAGTTCTTTATTGCAACACAGTTGATAGCATTTCTGATGGAAGGAAGCTTTTGAAGATGCAAACTGAAAAAATTTACTTTAGTTTATTTATTATGAAAATGCTCTACATTTGTTACCTATTTTGTGGGTGGGTGGGTCGGAGGGTGTTTTTGATCTTCTGCTTATGTTCTTTATTGCAACACAGTTGATAGCATTTCTGATGGAAGGAAGTTTTTGAAGACGCAAATTGATGGGGGTTCAAGCTTGTTCTATGCTCAAGTCCCAGGAGGCACAATTCTGCTGCATCATGTTAAAGAGAACGAGAAATTTCCTGCCCAATTTGGCCGTGAGGTAGCCTTCTAATATTGATGCGCTGAATAAATAATTCATATCAATATATTTTTAAAAATTTTCTTTTTCGGAAAGGGGTCATCAATCGTAGCATTCTTTTGTTAAGATTGCAACTCTTTGTATTTGTCAGTAAGAGTTAATACTTGTAAACGTGACTCAGGTTATGGCTGGGTTGCTCAATATGGCAGATAATGCAGATTGGAGGAATCACAAACATAGCAAAGATGAGGAAATGAAAATTGTTGAAAATTTCAAGAGCCGATTTCAAGAATATGATCCAAACTGTTAATTGTTCATGCATTGAATTCTGAATTTACTCCAATGTCATCATGGTTATGGTGATTCCCCGTTCATCTTTCAGTTATATGTCATAATTGATTCAGTGCTCAATGCCAAACTGAAAGGTGCCTACTTGTTTAATTTTGTAATCATCGACCTGTTTACTTGTTTATTGAAACCAACTGATCTTATAGTTGTTCATTTTTACCAATGAATTGGTGCTTAGGAGATTTGTTGGTCCTCCTGCATTTTAACTGGTAACCTTTTTTTGTCGGCAGCTTCCGTGGTAAGCTTCACTTTCCTTTTCAAAATATGCATTGCTGTTTTTCTTGAGATGTTATATGCACATTACATAGACGCCTCAACCTTACTATTCTATATTTTCAGGCAAACAATCACCGAAATGAGATTGATATTGTATAACTCCGGCTATTGTGCGCAACAGTCACCAAGCAGAGCAGCAGCTACTGCATTGAAGTTATGAAACGGGCTGTTTTTTCACCTGTACGTAATTGACAGAGTATTCGTATTTGTTTCGAGAGGCAGGAGAGATAGAGAGGGTGAGAGGAGATTCGCTTCAACTTTGAGCTAGTCAATAGTAAGTATCTTTTTATTTAATGCAGGGATCTTACAAGATTTGTATAATCTTGTATTTTTTTAAAGCTCGGGTTCCACCTTTTTATAATTCAATTCAACTTATATATATATATAACAAATTTAGTGATACTAATGTTAAGTTTAACAAAAATTGCATAAGGTATCCAAAATACTCACTTCCATATCATCTCAAAATTAACCTGAGATTTGTGTAAGTACGCTGTTGTAGGGGCTTGCGACGGGGAAGTTTTCCTAGATATAACAGGTTCTTTCAAATGTTCTTTTAAAATGAGAACAACCCAGAAGTTTCGAAGAAAAGCTGGGGGTAAAATTCTGTGTAGACCTTTCTCAAATCACTATTTATAATAAAATAGGGTTTTTAAAACTGAGGTATAAGATGAGATCACGTCTAAATGATTGAGTTAAACCAAATCTGTTTTGATAACCACTAAAAATAATTTAATTAATAAAATAAAGAGATTTAATCAATACAAATATAAAAAAGATGTAACAACTAAAATCTTTACATCCTTTAGAATTAGTTAATGAAATTTTACAAAATGAATATCCGACAGAGTAGTTTATATTTAATATTGTTTATTTTATACTAATGAATATATATAGACTGGTTTTCCATTCAAGTTGTACATAATATATGATTTTAATTCACATTAAATTTTCATTTTGTTAGATTGATAATGGATGTTAGAGGAACCGAACAATCCCTGTTGCCAATAATTTGTAATTTTATTCTCAAAATTTTGCTACATTATCCGTGAAGGGAAGATTTCATTCTCAATTAGGGGTGGAATATGAATTGGTTCGGCCTGGGAAAGCTTGAGTTTTATGTGGTTAGATATGGAGTGCTTCTTCCTGCACCTCCTCCATGATCTCGTCCTGTACCTCCTATCTTTTTTAATTCCAGAATTAACCCTAACAAAAAGACAAAAATACTCTGAATAAAAATTAAGATTTCCGGATTGGAGAATTCGGAAGTCATTTGATTTATTTTGATTTTCAGATTTTATAATTCGAAAGTCAAAATAGATTTTAAATAATTTCTGAATTCTACAATTCTAAAGTCTTGTAAAATTGATTTTGACTTTCAGAATTGATTTTAACTTTTAGATTTTAGAATTAGGAAGTTAAGTATTATTTTTGGGATTGAATTGTGATTTTTTATACAAATCCGGAAGTAAATATTTGTCTTGTAAAATTTGGAAATATTTTTCTAATTTGAAAGTTATTTTCAAATATCTTTCAGATTTTACAATCTGAAAGTTAAATCTAAAACATTTTGACCATCGCAGTTGTTCACCGTTGTTTAATACATCCAATCCAATCAATAGCTATAATAGATATAATGTAAAACACAAAACAAACTTTATTTTTGTTTCAATTTAGAATGAAGGTGCGCAATAATCTTCAATTGTTAGAAAAATCAAAACGGTCGGTGAAGGAATAACGAAGGTTGCAGAGAGAGTAAAAGGAGTTAAGGGTAAATTTGTCTTTTAGTATGGGATATGGAGGTGCATGACGAAATGATGGAGGTGGAGGAAGAAGCACTCTTATATATGTTCGCTTTGTAAGATAACTCGTCCAATTTTTATAGCACGAGTTAGTTGTTAAAATGAGCAGTTAAACCTATTTTCTAAAACTAAAAAGCTTTATCAACTAAAAATGGAAAGTTAAATAAAAAATTGAATTTAATTTAAACATATATAGGTAATATAATTCTACATTCTTTTAGTTGATAGGCATTTAAGTTTCTTTTAAAAAAATTTGACTGTCACGGAGTTAAAACATTATCTGTTGCTTGTAGTCTACGAATTACTAAAATTCAAGCTTAGGTCTACGAATGATAAAAATTATTATTAGTTTTATAAAATTAAAAAGTGTGCAATACATATACAGGTTTAAATCAATGTCACGTACATATTATTTCAGATGGACCAAGATTACCATCTATATTATCATCTCATCGAATAATTCAGTCGTGAGGAAATTTAATTAGTGTCACAAGAAGAGCATGTTTGTCCCATTAATAATTTATCTTCTTTTGTATCTATTGTTATTTTATTATGGTGATTCATTTTCATATTTTAAGTGCACAATGTAAGTGCACAATGTAACGCATGATTGATTATAGACATATATCAGAAAATACTTCAATACAAGATAAAACTAAAGTGCACTACAAATTAGCCTATGACATCATGAATGAGGAGGTTGTTTCTCATTGCTCCGCTTCTTCTATTTAACATCCTTTTGTTCTTGCTTCAAGATACCGACTCCTTCAAAACCTGTAATTTGTTCTCTCATTTATTCTGAGGTTGTACTTAGAGACTGGAATACGATGGAGATGGTTTTGGCCTTGATGCTGCAGCCTTGCATGTTGGCCTTACAGTGACCTAATGTTGATAGTAGGCATGCAAATAAGAGTCACATTGCAGAGCCATTTTCACCAGGTATGTATAAAAGTCTTGCCATGCTTATTGCTAGAACTTGTACTAGATGGCTTCCTTTTCATAATAAACAGCTTTCAATTGGTATTTGATACAAATTTGCTCTTCCATTGGAATGTTATTGGACATGTAGTTACCACTTACCCTTATTAAAATTATGCTTTATATGTGCAACCCAAAATTATTTTTCTGCTATAGCTCCTGCAGCACAGAAATCAAGGCAATCACATCATGTTTCCAAGCCATTGATCTCATCTCCAAAATCTCCTTCGAATAAAGAATATCATTCTGCCGCATTGTTACCTTCATCCTCATCTTATAATCATCCTGCTGCTGCATCGTCACGTATGGTTTCTCCTCCCACTTCAAAACACTAAGTATACCTGACTTGTTAAAATTGTGCTTGAATTTCAGGTCTAGTTGTTGGAAGATAATTTTACAACCAAGGAAATATAAATAGAACATTACAATCTTCCAAGGAAAAAAATGAAAAAAAATATTACATGCAAATATAAGTTAAATTACAATAGTTCAAATTCAAGAAATGGAAAACAATAAAAAGAAGTCATTTTTATTCAAAGGATTCGCGTAATTCATTAAAGATTGGTCCAAGACCATTAATTCTTTGGTGAACCCTGTCAAAAACCTCATGAGACATTCAAAGTTTAAGTGTGTAAGCTTTATTGCAGTCCTTGAATATCATTCTAAGGATTGTGCAAGCATATCAACATCATGTTTGGAGTTATGGATTGATAACCTTAAAATCATAGTCACGGCATGAACGGTAAGGTATTAATTATCATGACGTAGTTGATGAGCCTGGTGACCCCACCATGTTGTTAAACATCATTAACATTGAATACATTTTTTTGTCAATGATCTTTCTATATAAACCCATCATTTGACCACTTTGGGTAGACAATAAAGTTCACGTTATATTCCGAGATGCATGTAATAAAAATGTTGCATGAAAAAGACATCACATTAGTCTTGCATGTGTTGCATGATAATGCTAGTTGAAGAATAGAGTTTGATTTAAAACCCTTTTCACTAATGGTAGCTTAGGAAGAGGGACTTTATCAGCGGTTGCAGAGGTTTTGTTAGAAAGACATGGCTAATGAACTGAAAAATATCAACCACATTAATGGTATATAATTGGACTCATCATGCAAAATATGACAAAGTGTAAGACTAATGAGATATCTTTTACATTTAAAATTGTTATTACATACATCTTGGAGTATCATGGTGTGAACTTGATTCTTAGGCGTCAACCACCCTAAAGTAGGAGTTTAATGAAAGATCATCAAAAATAAAAAAATAAAAAAAATTGATAATGATGTTTGGGAACCTGGTAAGGTCAACCAGGGATCATCAGTACCTCTTGAAAATCAAAATCCTCTAAGCACTGATGACAGTGTTGGAGTTATTAGACAACATTTCCACAATGATGTTGATATGCTTGCACAAATTTAGGTATTCAGATAGTGCAACAAAACTGTCACAACCGGGGTCACGACGGGGACGACGAACAAAAAAATAATTTTCATATTCAAAACAGAGGAGTCGCCACCATAATTTATTAAAGGAAAATTATGGAAAACCAAAAACAAGATAAGGCAAGTTTGCAAACCGGATTTAGAGTTCGGGA
>Ga0123340_1006703_pt1 | contig 10988 bp, 9 predicted proteins | sample SirMexnodulemix_FD_89961 | JGI IMG/M metagenome (GOLD analysis project Ga0123340, IMG submission 89961) | Root nodule microbial communities of legume samples collected from Mexico - Siratro Mexico nodule mix | ecosystem: Host-associated > Plants > Roots > Nodule | place: Mexico: Nepantla... | reverse complement strand
GTTTTTATTATACTATATCGTTCATTGTTTTATATAAGAAAATAAATTTTATCAATTCAGTTCTTAACTTATAACAATTATCAATATTAATTTGATTAAAATTGAACAATAACAGCAAAATATCGAAAACATTAATTTTAGTATATTTTGAAAATTATATAACATATAATTTTGATTTAGGTAAACAATATATTAAATAATTTTATGGAGAAAGTGACACTTTTGTTTGTCTAAGCTAATTTGTCTCTATATAAAACAATATTTTGATTATATAACATATAATGTGCTGGCGTATCATATTGTGCTTTGAATATTGAAATTTAACATAGTTATGCATTTGATTTGTTCCACATAATCTTTTCTCTTGTGTAGAAGCAAAAGGCATTTTGTACACTTGAAGCACTCTTACAAACTTTTGATTTTTATTCATAAATGTTTTTGCTGGATCCCATAAAATCTAAATATTTTTTTATTACTTCTAGCTTAGATGTCTTAATATTTTGAACTATTTTTATCCTCTTATATGTATGTGTAAAAACACTTTCACATCCAAATCAACAAAAATTATAAATGAAGTAATAAATAAATAATGAATAATTGATTTATTTGTAATATTTTAACGAATATTCTATGGGGTGAACCTAAGTTAATTAATTTCAATGGTCTTAATATCTTATTAGTATTTGATTCTACAACAAGTATGCTTGGTTATAATCTTATCTATATTGTTAATACAAAATTATATTTCTTAGTATAAAATAGTAAATTGTCCCAATAGTTGTTGAAAGTATAAAAAACTTATACCTACTCAAACTCTACATATGATAATTAATTATGTTTGAATTTTATATATTAGTTAGACTTTTAATGCTAGGCCAATTACATTTGTGATTATTTTTTTATAGGAAATCAGACCACATTTAAAATTATATGAGTTAAAATAAGTACAAATTTAACATTATTGGAATCACTTTCAAATTTAGAGACAGGCCAAAATCAAGTTCAAAATTTAAACCTAAATTATTTAACATTTAAAAGATAGAATCAGCTGTGTAATCAAAATTAACATATTGGTGTAAATCAACTTGAACCGTTTTAGTTTAAAAGTCAAACTATCTTATAAATTATTAAATTAATTTTATTAAGACTTACCAAACATTCTCCATGTATTGCTAAGTACAAATAGAGTTTTCATATTACTATAAATAACTGATAATAATGCTATATTCTAAAATAATAATGTGTATTGATGATTACTTAATCGAATTTAATGAGTGTACGTTTGTTGATTACGAGTGATACTTTTCTTGACCTTCTTCGAGCATAAGCATCTTCAATTGCTGGAAGTGGTTGTGCCACTAACATTTTGGTGGAATTTTGGTAATCTTACTTTCATATTTTCCTCTTTTTTTTTTTTAAATTAAGGTTGAATAATAATATTAATAATAATAATAAATTCTAGAGTAGTGATTTCCAGCGAAGAATGATCTTATAAAAAACAATAAATTCCTCATTATATATATATATGATCATACCATTTGAAAATGCATAAATTTATCTTTAGTATTTTTTAATATAAAAGTTTAATTCTGTGCAATTTATTTTAATATTTTGTTTAAAGTAGATATAATAGAAAAAAAAAGTAATTTTGATGTATGAAAGAGTCTCAGGAAGAATGTTAATAAATTTTTTAATAAAAAGAGTTGTGGTATAAGATATTTTGCTTAGAAGATCCAATTTTAATTTTTAAGAACATTTTTAGTGGGAGTTGAATAGGAAATATTTTAACTCTTTTATTTTGATAAGATCTAATTATATTTTAATTTTTTTAAATTCAAGTATTTTCAGTTAAGTTTTAGTAAAAATAATTCATTTTATCGAATATTTAAAATTTTTACATTTTAACTAAGTGGTTATCGTTTGATTTTATTGTCAATTAGAGTGATGGAAATTTTATTTTACATTATTATCAACATCCAATTTTGTCTAATAAATAAAATTTATTTTAAAAAATAAAAAAATATTTTTAATCAATTTTTAAAGAAAATTAAAAAAATAGTCATTTAATTAAATTTAGATTTTATTTTCTTTTATTTAAACCCTAAAATATAAAAAAATTAATTTTTGTCTTTATTTTTATAATTTTTATTTTCTTAAAAGAAAAGGAAAAGAAGAAAAAATAAACCGTAGACTATTAACTTTTGTATTAGTTTTAGAAAATGCGAACCCATAGTTCACATTTTATTGCTGTCGTGTTCATTTTTTTTTCTATAGTTTCTCTTAAAAAAGAGAAAAAAAAAAGTTAAAAATAGATTAATCCAGTTTAAAAATAAAATAAAATAATAAATTGAAGGTGGTTTCTTTTCTTCTTCACCCACTCCTTCCTTTTTCATATTTACACCTCTTCTTTTGCTCCTTTTGGGTCAATCAGCCAATTTCCCTTCTCACACCCCCAATTCTTTACACATCCCAAATCTCCACATTCTCTCTATTCTACCGTACATTCCCTCGCTTCTCCACTACGCTGCTTGAAGAAAATTTCAGTCCTCATTCTAAGACTAGAAAGGAGGAGAGCGAAACTCCAAAAGCAGAGTAATGGCAAGGCATTGAAAAGAAAAGCGCAAGGTAACTGGTATAATTTTCAAAATTTGAATAATGTTACCATGCTATGATTATGTTCTTATTTCACAGTGTCTCTCACGAAATCAAATCAAACCAAAAAGTGAAACATTTGCAATTTATTTTCAACTATGATTGCCCTACCTATTTCACACATCAAAATTGAATGATATTGTTATTGAGCATAATCTCATTAAAGAAGTCGTCAATACTTCAATACTTAAACTCACCTTAACGATGTCCCTTCCCCCTCCTTCCTGTATTTGATGACATTAAATAACATTGAATATAAAAGAGTACACAATAATGATATGAGAAAAAAGTCTCACTTTCCTCTAACTTTTCAACGACTTATCTTTCATTACTGTCAAAGATTTTCTATTTACTAAAATTCATTAGGGAAAGAACACTTTAAAGTATATTATCAATTTTTTCGTGAGAATTCTTTTCATAACATTTTTCATGAAAAATTTCCCAGCCGAGACCATGTAAAATCGTTTAGAGATATTTTTCACAGTTTTACTTCATAATTTCCTATAACTATTTCTCAAACCACAGTAACTACTAATTTGCAATTCAGAAACCTTCGATAATGTTTCTTTGAAACCCTAAGGATTTTGAAAGTAAGCGGTGCAAAAAGCAAAATCCTAAAACAATGGGCCGAAAAGGAGAACATATAAATACGCAAAAGAAGGTAACTCTCTTCCTCTGTTTCTGGTATAAAGGTGAATCCAAATTCCGATCCTATTGGACTCTGTTTCCGTTATCGTGCAAGTGATTGAACCAGCACTGGTTCAGCACAACCAAGTAGGTACAATGACCGGTAACGAGTTTCGCTTCTTCTTGTCCTGCGACATCAATCTTCCGGTCACTTTCCGCGTTGAGCGTCTCGAAGGCAGTTTCCCCCTTTCCAAATTCCCCAATTCAGGTTTCTAATTTCTCATATCATGATTCTATTCACCAATTATCTGGTCTCAGTTTGAGCTCTTGTGCAATCTCAAATGTCTATCAATTAAACTTTCAATGATTGTGCACATCACAGTTTAGTGTTGTTTGCTTATTGCAGAAAACGATGCCCCCACGGAGAATAGGACCTCGGAGTTGTACGTGGAGTGTGCGTTGTACATTGATGGTGCGCCGTTTGGCCTTCCCACCAGAACAAGGTTTTGTATTTTTAAATTGGGCTATTTTGATTCCGGTATATACTTCACACGTGACACAACTTTGGTATCAAAGTTTAAAGAATGATAGGATAACACTTTCAATAAACTTTAATCAAAGGGAGAGAATGTGTTAGAAAGCCAGTGTTAGAGCGTGTGTTCCCAGCACTCTTTTAAACGTTTTGATCCTATGTACTGGAGGAATAAATTTTACTGGATGACATTTGTTTTGCTGATTTACCTCTTCTGTAACTGTTCTTGCTTTCATCTCCATGTGCCTCAACCTTCGTAAGTGAGGTGTTGTGTTAAAAGTAAAGATTTGAATTTAATTGGGTGGGGTTTCTTAATCAATTTTTGGAATGTTTTACCAAGTCGGCAATGTGTTAATAGTGATAATATTACATTGAAATTTTAATGTATTTGAGAATTTTGATATTTTAAAATTATCTGGTGAAGGTTGGAGTCCACTGGACCACCATTTTGTTGGAATGAGCTCATCACTTTAACAACTAAATATCGAGACTTAACTGCTCAGTCACAACTCACCTTCACTGTAAGTTTCAAATTTAGCTTACAAGCTTATTTATGCTTCCTTCAAATAGTGATAGCACAAAACTTGTTTTGTGCCAACTATGAATTGTTGCAAGAACTAAAATCTGGTTATGTTTGAATTTCATTAGCTTCCATTCTACCGAAGCTTTGCTTTATAATTTGTGAAGTGTGAGCTTCATTATTTTGGTAATGTTGTTGTATGAATAATAGGTTTGGGATCTTTCACATGGCGAAGGATTGATTGGAGGAGCTACAATTCTTCTCTTCAATAACAAAAAGCAGCTGAAAACTGGGAAACAAAAGCTTAGGCTTTGGGCAGGAAAAGAGGCAGATGGAACATTTCCTACTAGTACACCTGGAAAGGTAGTGAATGCTTTAAACAAGCATAAGGGCCATTTTTCTTTTTGTTTAATTTGACGAAATCTTTCTGTGTTATAAAACAAACTTTGGTTTGTTCTCATCAGGTTCCTAGGCACGAACGTGGGGAGTTGGAGCGTTTGGAAAAGCTTGTGAACAAGTATGAACGAGGTCAAATTCAGCGAGTAGACTGGCTGGACCGCCTCACATTTAAAACTATGGAGAGAATCAAGGAACGTGAAAGCTTGAAAAATGGAAGTTCTCATTACCTGGTTGTAGACTTCTGTAGTTTTGAGCATCGAGTTGTTTTTCAGGTATTCTTGCATCTTATTTGTGCCATTGCCCAAAGTATTAGTCTCACAAAATTGCCTGTGGGATACTTGGTTAATGAACAAAAGTATATATATTTTCAATAAATGTTAGCGTGGTGTACTGGTCCTCCCTCCCCTTATTTGAAATACTCCTGCACAAAATGGTTTTGTATTTATGATCACTGAGTTTAGTGTAGCAAATGTAGATGTAATACCTAGAACGCATTCTTGGGTTTGAATGCAACTTATATTATAAAGAATGTTAACACTCAATGCATAGACCATCTAAGTTATGGAGGTACGCTACCCTGCATACTGTTGTAAAGTTAACAGTTTTCGAGGGAACCCCTGAAGTTATTGATGCAGTTGTTTTTCTTCTTCAAGAATGCAATAAACGTTGATACATATCTTACATGTGCATTAACTCTTATTTGTTACAAAATGTAGGAATCAGGTGCAAATTTTTTGTTGCCATCTCCTATAGCTTCAACCAATGATATTGTTATTGTCTGGGATCCAGAAGTGGGAAAGATAAATCCCTCTGAGCACAAACAGTTAAAGCTGGCTAGGAGTTTGACTCGTGGTGTCATAGACAGGGATCTGAAGCCAAGCTCAAATGAGAGGAAGTAAGCTTAAACTTTTGTAGAAATATAATTTCTCTGTTATCTCAATCAGATTAATGTTGGAAATGATTTACGTCCTCAGTATTTGAAATGGTTAGTTTGTTCAGTGACATACACACACAAATATACATGTTAGGCCCATTGTTTCTTCACACACCCTCACTCTCTCAGAGCTCGTACTATAACTAATTTTTCACTTACAAGACATCCTAGTAACATAATAATAAACAACACATAAAAGTTAAGTTATAGCTCTTTGGCGCAATTCAAGCCACAGTAACTGCTAATTTTCAATTCGAGTTGAAGTTCCTCGGTTGAAGCTCTGGTAGGTTGGGAATGGGAGATGACAGTGAGAAGAATGATAGGAGAAGAAGTGAATTATGTAGGCGAAAAGCAATTAGGTCAATTTATTCAAACTAATGAAAATGTTTAGATTGACACTTTCCCTCTTCTCCAAATCCCCCCAATATTGGAGGAAAGCCAAAATTAGATTGGAAGGGATTTTGCTCCCTCCATTCCCCTTCCCTTCTCTTAAATAATGAACCAAACAAAAAAGGTCTAAAAAATCCTGACCTGCCCTCCATTTCCTTCCAACCAAACACTATGTTAAAGAAAGAGGATATGTTCATAGCAGATTTGATGCAACACTTCAAATACACGTGGACATTTTGTTTTGTAATAATGTCAGTGTCAATGACCATAATTGTAACATTACCACATTTTAATGTTGGGTGGTTAAACTAAATGATTTCAGATTTAACTTCAGTAAAAAAATTATGATCTGATCTGTTCTAGGAAATTTGCAATTGAAAAGGAAAATGTATTTATGTGAAAGAATTAAAATAATGTATTTCTTTCCAGGGCCATTTGGATGTTCCATTTTGAAGGGATCTAGACCATATTTCTGTTTGATAAATGAAAATTTAATTATTAGGATTCTTTTCTTATTTGTCTAATTGTCTTATCTGTAAATTCTGGGTTTTTTTTTTATCAAGTGTAAGTAGTATCTCTTCTGACAAACCCTTATCATTTCTCTAATTGGTTCTGTTATGAATATCGTTTTCTTCCCTCTATAATAGTGTACTTCTTTATCATCTTTATATATAGATCATTGTTTAACCTTTTTATTTGATCCTTTATGTCAAGGTCAATTCAGAGAATACTAAAATATCCACCAACAAGGACTTTGAGTGGAGATGAGAGGCAGCTCTTGTGGAAATTCCGCTTCTCTTTGATGTCTGAAAAGAGGGCTCTTACAAAGTTCTTGCGTTGTGTTGAATGGAGTGATGTTCAGGTCAGCCTTTATTATCGTGGAAAATAGTAACAAATGTTATGATAAATGATATTTTTTGGTATGTTGTAGGAATGGTACTTAAATGTATGTTAGGTTTTCTCAAGTAGTTAATAGTACATTCTGCTCTCATTCTCCACGTGTAGCAGCTCTGATCATATCACACACATTGTGTATTGGCTGTGTTGTTTTAATCCATTAGAAAGATCAGTGCATATTTCCTTTAGAAAAATCTGTTTTCAAAAGGATGTTAGTGTGACCATTTGCTCTAATTATCAAATGTGGGGTATAATAATCACGAAAAACTCTAAGTCAAAGTCTAATAAGGATCTAGATCTAAATGGCCTTGTTGTAGTGGCTCTTGATGTAACACAATGGTGTCATTGCATTTTGTTTCTTGAATTTATCATTATCTTATCTTCCTATCTCTACCTTTTTTCTTTTCTTTTCCTTGAATTCTTATTGCTAAAAAAGTGGTCTAATTTTTCATTTTATGATGCTGTTTTTATCCAGGAAGCAAAACAAGCATTAGAATTGATGGGCAAGTGGGAAATGATTGATGTTTCTGATGCACTGGAACTTTTGTCTCCTGTTTTTGAAAGTGAAGAGGTAATTTTCAAGAGAGATCTTTGGGAAAATTGTTATCAATATGGGTGTATGTCTTGTGTTTATATTAATTAGGTTTGCAGTGCAATGTTGTACTAGTACAGAGAAAAATCTAAGCATTAATCATGAATGTAATGCCCTCAATACATTAATAACGGGATACACTTAACTATCAACATACTTAACTATCAGTATCAACAGACATAGTGGTAAGAACCAGGAAAGTTTCCTTTAGTTTTCTCACATATTATTATTAGTTTGAAAAAGAAATTTTACCAGATAGCAGAGAAGAGTATCACAGCTAGGGATGAGGGGGAGAATAGTGTATCTTCCATAACTGAGAACTGGAATCACAAAATGTAAAGGAATGTAGCAAACCATCCCAATCTCTCTGTACCTTAGAAAGTGTAATTTCCTTCATACAACCATGAATTGAACAACACCAAAGAAAGGCCATAAACATAGCATTCCAATACCAAGTGTAGGAGCAAAGATGACATTGCACTCCCTGCCTTACTGTTGTTATAGATGTATGACTTAATATTGCAACTACGTTTTCATCCAAATGGAGAAATTTGTACATCTTTGAAGAACCAAATGAGGCCATTTCTCAACTGCTTCATTGCAGGTCCGTGCTTATGCAGTTAGCGTTCTTGAAAGAGCTGATGATGAAGAGCTTCAGTGTTACTTGCTTCAATTGGTTCAGGCTCTTCGGTTTGAGCGTTCTGACAAGTCTCGTCTTTCTCATTTCCTCGTCCAACGTGGTAGGTGCATGAGAGTTTAAAAGCTATTTCAGGTGCTGATTCTAGTTATATTTGATTCTTTTCTGAAAGAAACCTGAATTTTGTCAGCATTATGCAATATTGAATTGGCAAGCTTTCTTCGCTGGTATGTGGCTGTTGAACTTTATGATCCTGCATATGCCAAACGATTTTACTGCACTTATGAGATTCTGGAGGAGAACATGATGAAGGTTTGGACTCAATTTTCTTAATATGTACCCGTTTACTTTTATAAGGTTTTGCTTCTGTGGCACTTATTATCATGATGAATCATTTTTCCTCTTGTCTACATTGGGAAAATATTATTTTTATAGATTACATGTTGTGCATTGGTTTATTGTTGCAAATTTGGAATAGCCAATCCATTTCTGCTTCATTTGTACTTCTATTGTTAGAGATCCCACATAGACTAGAAATATAGTTAAAGCATAGTATATAAGTGGGTGAAAAGTCTCATCTTATAAGTCAGTTTTGTAGGATTGAGTTAAGCCTAAACCTACTTTTTAATATGGTATCAGAATATACCTATCTTAGTGACTTTTGTTGGAATGCTCGTGATGTTAAGTCCTGGGTGTGAGGGGGTGTGTCTTACAAGCCAGTTTTATAGGGTTTTGTTAGACTAAACCCATTTTCTAATACCTAAATAAGAAAATATTTTCATATTTCACCGTATTTGAAAATTTTCTCGCTGTGAATGAGTAGATTTCTTTAATATGTAATCATGATTCATTTGTGTGGCATAATTTTGGAGTAATTCATTCTCGAACATGACAATTATGCTCATTTGTCTTAGATGGCAGCTGGTGTGAATGGAGAGGAAGATGGGTTTAAACAGTGGCAGAGTTTGGTACGCCAGACTGAATTGACTGCTCAGTTGTGTTCGATCACTAGAGATGTAAGGAATGTTCGTGGTAATACACAGAAGAAGATTGAAAAGCTTAGACAACTACTTTCTGGTCTTCTTAGTGAACTTACCTATTTTGATGAGGTAGGTGTAAATAATCTAACATGAAGCTGTATGGTCATTTGTTGTTTTCATCTTTTACTTTCTTACTTTAATTAATGATGAATGTTGAACAAACTATTAATTTCTACAATTTATTTTATTTTCAATAGTTGTATATTCATTAAAGTCCTTAAAATGTTTGTTTATTGTTGCTATGTTTCACTTGTAGCCAATTCGATCACCTTTGGCACCTGGTGTCCTCATTAGTGGTATTGTACCTTCAGAGTCATCAATATTTAAAAGTGCACTGCATCCTCTGCGCCTTACTTTTAGAACAACAAATGGTGGAACTACTAAAATTATATTTAAAAAGGGAGATGATATTCGGCAGGACCAGCTGGTATTCCTACTTATCCTTTTTCTGTCCCCCTGTCATGCATGCAAATGAATACATGTGCGCATTGACGCACCAAATATACATGTATTTCCATGTTCTCATTCACACACACGATAGATATTCAGAAAACATGAGTTCAATTATATAAATGTTGGTTTTATGTAGGTTGTTCAAATGGTATCACTAATGGACCGATTACTTAAGCTAGAAAATCTTGATTTGCACCTAACACCATACAAGGTGCTAGCAACTGGACAAGATGAAGGCATGTTGGAATTTATTCCATCTCGATCATTGGCCCAGGTATGGTGATTTATGATTTGTAAAGCTGTTTCTTGTATTAGTATGTAGTCACTGGTTCTTTTCGTAACTGAAGATTTCTTGCATTGACATATAGTAAGGGTTTAGTTTTGATACATTTAGTGGTAGTTTCTTAACATTTAGTTATAAGTTGTAACATATTTACCTTTTTTAACTGACAAAGATGTTTGAGATCTTACACTGATTACTGATACAACTAAAATAAAATGTACAAGTAGAGTGTCAGTTTCATCTTACAAGCCATGGTGTTGAGTTATGTTCAAATTCAAGTTATAAGAAAAAGGCTTGTTAACTTAATGCTTTTGGTCTAAGTTTTATAAATCATCTTTTATCTTTACTTTCATATCTGTTTCTACACTGAATTACTTTATATTATCGATTGAAGGAGTTGAAAATGATTCATTGACTTAGGCATCATGACATTGTAGAAAATATTAAAAATATCTGAATTTTGTAGCTGTGTTTTTAGCCTAGTCACTTGATTTATCTATAAGTTTATATGCTTAGTTGCTAATATTTCTTTGAAAGATTTGATTTTATTGTGTTCTAAAAAAAGATCACGTTGGGAATAGGAATTCAAATACCTGTCAGGTTGCTAATTACTAATTGATATTGGATATTGAAATTTATAATTACATATATGCTTGGCTATTTAGTTTTTGATATTAAATAAATGATCATGTTGGTTGTAGGATGGACAATCTTGCAATTGCTGTACTAATATATAATCTTTTCATGGCTAGATTTTATCGGAGCATCGTAGCATCATAAGCTATTTGCAGAAATTTCATCCTGATGACCATGGACCATTTGGAATCACAGCCACCTGCCTTGAAACTTTTATAAAAAGCTGCGCGGGCTACTCTGTTATCACATATATACTTGGTATCGGAGACAGGTGATTGCTAATTCTATTCATCACACACCATTTTCCATCCAACTATTTCAGCATTGATATGTTGTTTCGGTACTTCTAATACTGGTGAGATCACGTATGCAACATCCACACTCCCTCATACCCCT
>Ga0123340_1006701_pt1 | contig 10989 bp, 3 predicted proteins | sample SirMexnodulemix_FD_89961 | JGI IMG/M metagenome (GOLD analysis project Ga0123340, IMG submission 89961) | Root nodule microbial communities of legume samples collected from Mexico - Siratro Mexico nodule mix | ecosystem: Host-associated > Plants > Roots > Nodule | place: Mexico: Nepantla... | reverse complement strand
GTTCTTAAGTTTGTGTATATATATACAAAATCCAACCAAATATATTAGGTTGTATTTTTTTTTAATTTGTGATGCATTATATATATTGAGCCTGAGACTCATTTCAATTTATTTCATTAATTTTTTAAATATTAAATTATTTAATTCATCAAATATTAAACAATATAATTTATCTAAACAAATTATTCATAAAAAAACTAACAAAAATGTTTAAGAAAAAAATAACAAAAAAATTCAAAACTTATAATCCAATTAACCCAATCCAAACTAAGCCGATCACAGATGAATTTGATTAGATTGAGTCTGATTAAAAAAAAATACAAAAATCTAAACTAAGTTAATCCAACATTATTTAATTGTGTTGAATTATAAGTTTATATATATAGTAGAATTATATTATTTTCATAATTTGGGTTCTTGAAATATTTAGTAGCTTATCCAATTGTATTATTATTGTAACCTGTGTAATATCTCATTTTTTCGCCTAATAGGAACTCTATTGCATATAAATTTTATAATAAATTCAAATATAAATCTTTATATATTCATCAAAGTATTTTAAAATATAATTCTCTACATGATATTTAATAGAATTATCTTCATACAATCACAAAATAAAATAAAATAAAATAAAATTTCTCTATTAGCTTAATAATGAGTCATACCACATGTCAAATCCTCTGCTCACTGTAACACATAATCATCGCAAAATAAAATAAATCAAACGTCACACAAGAAATAAGGGTAAGCTAGAGAGTTTAAAGAAATGTCATAAATTAAATTCCTATCTCAGTCAAATTACAAACATCAGAATTTCATGATTTATCTCATACATCACATTGTCATTATCACAACTCTAAATAACTCATATCATACATATACTGACTCACATACAAAGACACTTGACTCTTTACTTCCGGAAGACTCGTGCATTGAGTTAGACTCAGAGGTTTGCACCTGTCATACAACTCTAAACTGTGAATCCACACAACCCCCAATCATCAATCTTGTATGACAATGTTAGTTTCCTTGAGACTTTTTTGACCAGTTATATTTCAAACTGCATTCACTCAATCTGAACCTCCATTGACTCTCACTACCTAGTAATCTTCATTTATGTGATTCCAATATACTAGTAGAGTCTGGATACCTCATTCTCGACAAATCCTCAAACAATGCACATCCTAACAATTTCAACATAGGTATCTCCTTTCCTAAAAATACTATATCTCATCATGGGTATCTCCTTTCCTAAAGATACTATGTCTCGATCACCATTCCATATCATTCACAACAGCTCATTCAACCTATAACATCAAAACATATAAGGATACATCTCACATAAGATACCAAACATTCAAATTCAAAAGTTTATTGTTCCCACAAGTTCAATCAACATAAAATCAGTCATTTTATCAAATTATACAAAATTTCATTATCAGAGAACATTTCAAATTAAAACCATATCTCATTCTACAATTAAGTACTCTAACATAGTGTACTATAGCAGACTTCTAAGACTAACTTCCCCTACCAATTCATACTTAATAGAAAGATAATTACAATATCTATTAAAAACATTCAAACTAGCTTCCCTTACCTGTATAGAGTATAGATCCTCAAAGGAGTTCCAAAAACCTAAAATCACGAGCAACCTAACCTGTACCGAAAAGCTTTTGATCAAAGATTTGAACCTATTCTAAGGATTCAAAACGAACAAGGATCATTCTTGATACTTCTAAGACTACATGCAAGAAAGTGTACGCAGATTTTCTTTTTACGGAAACCCTAAACCGCTCAAGAACAGAGGAAAATTGGTACTTACCTAAATCAAAATAGTAACCCGCTAAACTTACTTTACCTACACAAGAAATTAGATGGGGGATTTTGATCTCCAATATGAAGCAAGAGAAAAACTAGATTTTTAAGAAAGAAGAGAGCATAGAGAGAATTGAGAAGGGATTTGGGGCTTTTGAGATAGAGTAAAGAAAGTTGAGAAAGAGATTTTAGGTTTTTTTTTTTTTTCTTTCAAGAGAGGGAGAGAGGTAGCAACTTTTCTTTCTTTCTTTTTTTAAGTCCTAAGCCCTTACATTTTTCTTAACAAAAATTTTCTTTCTCAACTTACTAAAAAAATATAACAATAAAGTTTTCCCCATGGTTTCCTCCATCTTTCAAGATGAATCTCCAGACTAGTATAAAAATATTCTACCAAATGAAAAATTTTATCCTAACTACTCAAATGAAATCTCTAATTAATACTAGGCTAAATGATACACCACCTAATATGGCTATTACATATATGAATATGATTAACTTCTATACAGAATTCCCCCAATTCATTTGTAAAACCTTCATAGTCTTAGTTAATCCATCTACTATTACTCACACTGAGGCATTTTTTTTATTATAACTTGACAAAAAACAAAATACAAAAATTAGTAATACCACCATCATATGAAAAAACCATATTTGTTTACCTAATTATTTAATTACATACCTTTTAACATTATCCTATTAAAAGAATACATAGAAATTAAAATCAACAGAATTATTACCTTGCACTTATTATACATGACAAGTCCAAAAGTTAAATGCAAATTTTCAAGGAAACATAATATAGATTATATTGGATTAACAAAAGGAGAAAGTTTCAAAAACAGTTGCATATGAGAAACCTATTATAAAGTGTTACTAAATCAAACCTCCAATAATCAAAATTAAAACATCAAATTATATAGTTAATTCCATGAAAGAACTAATTAAGGACACAACACTTTAAAAACTATTATGCATAATCCACAAGAATATTTTACTACATTTGCATGTCATCAAATAACTATTGCATATAAATATTAAATTGCCTTGACACTATTGTGAATACAAACCATTTGATAAGATAAAACATTTGCTAGATTCTTAGAGGATAAAATTTATCATATGAAATATTCTCTTTCATTTTAACATAAACAAAATGGAATCAGTCCACCTTATAATTTATATGCTTTTGAAATTTACAAAAACTTGCTTTTAAATTAAGAGCATATGTTAATAGCAACTACATTAGTCAAAATCATTCAAGGTAAACAACCAGAAAAACACAAGTACGAATAATTATTGTAGTTCTACTTATCCACTAGGGAAAAGACCTGTAATCAAGTTCCTCTGTATAGATTGCACAAATTTAAACAAAACACCTAGATTATAAGCTATCATGCAATGTGATATACAAGTCTTGAGCCATCTTGAAAAGGATAAATTCATGACATGATCTCCTAAATAAATTTCAAATAATAGGATTTGATTTCCACATCAAAAGTAAAAATTTTCACAACAAGAATTGGTGAAGCAACACAATCATACACAACATCTTGCTTTCCTTATAGGGTTTACTGAAAGTGTATATTATTCCAAACAAACAACTTTATTTGTAATGAGAGAATAAAGTGATTAACGATATAATATAAGAAAATCCCTAACTAATAGCTAGATGATGTTTGTTTTTCCTATCTACATATAATTGATATAATATGATAATCTACATGAATTAAATCTAGTACTTTAACTAAAATGAAAGGTTACATGAAAAATTGGTGGGAGAGGAAGTCTATGAAAAAATATTCATAAACGAACAATGTGACAATCACACAGTTTATACGCACAATCACTATCAATCAGGCATAAGAAAAGCATAGTAATACAAAAAATGAAAGATGATGATTTAGTTAGATAAAACTTTGTAATTATACCTAAAAAACTCTAAACAAAAATGTTGTTTTAGTGATAGAAATGATTTTTTTTCTAAATCATGATAGCAATGCCATAACATGTAAAAAGCACTATTTTAACTCTTGTTGAAAACAACACTGCTATTGGAGTCCTATAGTGATACATGGATGTTTCAAAGTTTTAAGCATCCAAAACAACTTACAAAATTTTACTACTATATAACTTCTTTTAGCATTCCTTAATGCTAGAACATAACTAAACTATTAAAATAGAAATGTTGTTCAATTCATAACACATTAAAACAAAGAAAGAGAATAAATTATAGTTTCCAATGTTTAAGAAAATTTTGCACTAAATTATTTTAATCTAAACAAATACATATCATTCAATTCCACCCGTTAAAGTTGAGAAAAATCTAAATCGTCTAACATCCTCAAATATATAAGACTTATTTATAAAGGTAAGGTAAATAATACACTTAGCATTTGACTAAATAAAATTAATTAGAAATTCATATTAACATTCTTTACAAATATCACTCTTTACACCAAGCAGTAATAATACAAATATACAGGTTCAAGTCTTAATGCCACTCTTAGATTTTCATATTAAATTTAGAAAAACCATGATCAATTCAAAATAAAAAAAACTAAATGCAGTTACTAAAAATTAATCAAAATACTTTGTTCTAACCAACAATCAAGCTATATAACATATACTAAAATTTACAAACCCTCTTTATAAAATAATGATAAATTCCTTAATAATAAATAAAAAATATCTGTTTGAACCTTGAACCAGCGTCTATTTAATATTAAATTAAGTTGATGGGTAAATGGACGATAAATTTACAGTAGATTATTCATAGATTCACTAACGAGTTTATCAAGAGATAATTTAATTTAATGATAGATTTTTCGGCAGTCCATAATTATTAACGTATTAAATCCATTGCCACTGTACCAATCTATCCATAATTCTAATTTTTCTTGTAGTTACATATACCAAGTTGATCCTAAAATTATAATAACAATTTTTGTTAAGTTAATATTTATGTGGTTATATAACTTATGCTAGATTTTTTTTTTAATTTTTAATTTTTTATTATATAAAAGGCTTACGTCGATCTAATTAATGCTAAAGAGTTTATTTTATTTCTAATAAAAAATTATACATTAGTTTAATATATTATCTAAATTTTGATGACGGAACATGTTTGAGTATAAATTATTTTTGACATTTTATAAAATAAAAAAAACTTATATATGTGATTTTTTTGAAGTAATTATTTTCTCCTGTCTTCTTGACCCTAATAGTAAAACAATTAAACAATTAGTACAATACTCTTCAACTCAATCCTCCTATAAGTCAAAGGTTAATTCCAAATAAGTGAGGCTGAATCTTGAACCTGACTTCCCTACATGCTTTGTGGTGTATCTAACAATGTTTGAAGTTTGTTTTTACATCTGGACCAAAGGTCAAACTTTAATAATATCACTTCTCAATCTTATTTTTTTTTCTGTGAATTGTATGCTTGACATTACTCTTCCACTTATTAATCTTGTTTATTTTCAAAATTTATTCAATAATTTCTTAAATACCATTTCCTCTCAAAGATTCTAACTTAATAATTTATTACATGTCATTTCACTGTAACAATGAATGAAATTAATTTTTTTATGCAAAAACATATGAAGCGGACAATACTAGAGTCAATTTATATGATTCTCAGATGACACTACAATTTTTTAAACAAGTAAAAATACTTTTATCGGCACTTTTACCATTTAATATGGCTACACGGAATGTTTGCGACAAATTTTTTAAATAAAAAAATTCTTGCATCTGGTAAACCGAATCTAAGGTTACAATACAATATTTAAATTACTTTTGTTAAGTTAATTTTATGTGTTCATATAGCTTATGCTAATTTTTTTAACTTCTATTTCTTTTTATTATGTGAAAGGCATATGTTATTTTTTTATTTTAAATAGAAAAGTATCCGTTGGTTTAGCCAAATCTATATTATCCAATTTTAAATAATGGAAACGTGGTTAAATGTCGATTATTTGGACATTTTATAAAATAAAAGAAAACCTATATTGAGTGTAATCTCAGAGTTCATTAATTTTTCCCTCTTCTTCAACAAATACTCAAAATAGTTGGCAAAAAATCCCCAACCCATTTCTCCTATAAATCAAAGCTCGATTGTAAACTATTGAAGCTCAATCTCTGGTGAACCCCAAATTCCCTTGCATACGTTGTGGTGTCTCAAGCAATAGCAGAGGTCAGAAGGACACACACCTATGGAGTGTTTAGAGGGAGTGAAAGTTTTGTTGGGTATTTCGCGAGTTTCAAAAGAGGTTGAAGGTTCTTTCCCAACTTGTTAGTTCTTGCGTGTACTTCTAAGATTCAATGAACTATTTAAAAAAAAAAAATATTATTTGAATATCTATCATTGAACACTGAAAACTAAAGTTATTTTCTATTTTTTTTTCAATTTATATATTTGGGACAATATTTCTTATACATGTCATTTCAATGGTTGTATTAATAATGTGTATAAATTAAATTTAAATATTAAATAATTATGAAGTAATTATTTTATGTAAAGCAAAAAATATTTATATAAGGTTATTTAAATTTTTAAATTGTATTTATATATATAATAAATTGGAAAGAAATTGAAACTTTTCCTATATGAATATAAAAAGGTAAAAGTGTAGTGAAAAAGATTATAATATTAAAAAAAATAGTCTCTTACAAAATAGCATAAATACATCTTTTATTTGACAATTATCAATATCAATGGTCCAAAATTGATTGGCATGAGCAATCGAATTATCAATGTCTATTTAAGAGGGGGTAACTTTTTATTTTTATTTTTGTGCAATTTATTACATAAAACTTCAAATCATTCTGTGTGGAGTATAAGGACAAAACTGAAAAATTATCCCTTATCACCTGTCTTTTTATCCTTTTTATCACACATGGACAAAATCAAACATAAACAATATTGGCTGATAAAAAAACATAAACAATAGGAGCTTATAAACCATTTTTTTGGAAGTCTATAATCATAAAAGCAAGATAATATTTAAGAAGGAGAAAGTAGATGTGGAGAAAATTTTTTTTTGGCTCAATTCAAAGGATGGTTGTAGCTTAGATACAAAGTTTTGAGGAAGATTAATTTTTCATATTCTCACTCCTATTTTTTGTCTTATGCAATGCTTTATATCTCTATCTTGATTGTACCTATGATTTTAAAGTATCCTTGTATTGTATTATGGTTGTAGGTGGTGACAGAAAGACATTAAAAATCTGTTTAGTTTAATTGATAGGAAAAGGTATAATGTTGTACGAATTAACTAGTAGGTAATAGGTAATCTAAATGCTACTAATAATAGGGAAGAAGTCCTCTTCTGTTTACAATGAACTTGGATAAGTAAGGATATAACAAAGTTATATAATGGTGTAAAACTAAATATATTGGATTAGTGAGGATTTGAGTATGAAATTTAAGAAATGGTGTACGTTAAATTGTTTATCATTTTGATGTATAAGTATAAGGAGATTATTCTATTTCTATGTTAAACCATATGTAAAGAAAGTTGTAGTTAATGTATATGATGGATGAACCTCCTAAAAAGTTATATTGTATATACAAGGATTATAATATTCTAAAAATATTCTATTTACTTTTATATTTTTTATTTTTGACTTTTAAAAAAATTCACTGATAAATAAAAACATAAATATTATTCTGTTGGTTAGATATTGGGGTCTGAGTTTAAGTCTCACATTAGTTAAAAATGAGAAAGTTGAGTAACATATAAAAAAAAGACTCACAAACTCAACGTCTTAAGGTTTTGGATTAAAGGTGGCGCCATTTCTTTATATAGGTGAGCTCAGTTCTCATTCTTATAAGATCTTCCCCATATTTACCCCTCAAATTCTTCAAGCACCGTTCAATATATCTAGTTCTTTACCAATATATTCCTGATTTCAAACAAGCACAAGTTGAAATGCAATTTTGGTATCTTCTTGTAAGATTTGTTTGGATTATGTATACGGGTTGGATAAATGTAACATATTAATCCTTCTGCATAATGAACTATTTGAAATCAATTTTAGTTTTAAGTACGAGCAAATAAATATTTTTATTTAAAATCATCATTTTTTAGAAGTTAAAAATGTAAATAATTAAAAAAAATTGGCTAACAAACTAGATCCCTGGATTAATTTGTCCTTATACTTATATTAAATACGTTATAAAAATTAAACTTTCAATATCTAAAAAATATTAACTATAATTAATGTTTACTTTATACAAAAGAAGAGTATTAATGAGATTAATTATGTGATTGAAGAAAACAAAAGCAAATGTTTGAAAATGTAGTCCTTGGATACTAATAAACTAAAAACAATTCCTTAAAATATAGTCAAAATCTTTTAAGTTCATCATTCTTTTCGAAAACAGGTGTTGTATTGTTTTTTTTTTTTGTTAACATTAATAAATGAATAAATATAAGAAACATCTGAAATGTTTGAACCCTTTTACATGTGTATATGTTCATACATCTTTCATGGTTTAATATGCTAAAACCATCAACAAAGAAGTCCTATGATTACCATTATTAGGACACATTTTTTCTTTCCTACAAAAACTAAACTGCATTTTAAAATGACATAACAATTATAAAGTTGCATTTAATAATAATAATTATGGATATATTTCAAATGAAATATATGTGAAATTAAAGATAAAAGTTAATTCTAAATACTTCTTTCTTACTTTGTTATTTTTAATAAGAATAGGGTTGGTGAGTAGGGTTTTGGTAGCTCATTAGGGCTAAGAGATGCCATACAAGTTTAACAAAGTGCTCATAGATACTTACATTTTTCTTACTGACAAAGTTGTCCGTGATAAATAAATCTGAACATTGCTATGTATCTTGAAGGAATAAAAATATAAAATACTTAAATTTTTTTTTTTTAACAATAATGAATAAATTAAAGGAAGGAATATATAGGATGTTACAACTCTTTTACATGTCAGTTTATATATAAGATATCGTTTTTGCCCTGACTCAATCAGAAAAACAAAACTGATCAGCTCTGAAATATTTAGACCATGATTCGAGAACAACATCATCTCCCAACACCAGCTTCTATAAAACTTTCTCTCATGACAGTAATAACAAACTTAAATTTGTTCTTCAAATCTTATCAAATTTGTTTGGTAAGATAATATTTGCACTTATATATATCATTATGCAGTACATCAAATTTTTAACAGATGTTAAAAGATATCAAGCATTCTTACATAGAACATTTAGGATTTGACACTAAGTAAAATCTTAGTCTAAATTAATTTTACAAAATCAAGTGTAATAAGATAAAGTTTACACCTATTACGCCTTATCTTACTGTTAAAGTTTCCTTTGTTAATAAGTGTTGAATTGTTAAAGAAAGTGAGTTGAAGTGGCTGAGCACAGACCTACGAAGAAGTTGATAGAACAGTATTTGGCAATCGAGGGAAGCATTGGCACGCGTGTGTGGAGCTGAGACCATGGTTGAGCAAAATCGTACCATTGTTTGCGCCACCCATAAACAAACTGGGACATTCCCACGCGCTACTATACTTAGAAATATACATCATGGTTTTTAGCTACCTAGTAATTTTAAAAACACTCGATTTGGCGTACAATTTGTAGTGCTCAAATGCTCATAAAGCTTCCTCTTTGTCTCCAAATTTCTCCACCTTTCCACACATCACTTCTCCAACCCACGTGAACAGTGAACAAGTCTCATTCACCAATAAGATTCGATCTCGCCGGAATTTTAATTTTGAGATGGCACCTCGATCCAAGCAAGTAACATCCACTGCGGATTGATTGACGCAACTTGAGTGCTCTAGTCAAGGAGCTTAGCCAAGTGTCAATCATCAGTTTGTGTACGGAACCCATTTATGGACTATTTTATTGCTTAGCTATTCCAGCTTTGGAAAATGCTGCTTTATTTTACTGGTCATCGTGCCATCTTCTACCTTCTTTTTCTAGCGGCAGGTAATCAGTGAAGCACGTGAAACTTAATCATTTGTCACTACACTCTTCACCTCACTCACTGCCCTCATATCACATTTGTGGCACTCAGGGAAATACCACGCCACTTTTTCTCGTGAGTTGCATGTGTGTCCCTTCTCCTGTCGAATTATGATTCTCATGATCCACCCATATCTCTCATCAATTTACGTGTACTGTTCATCAGCGTGGCTCTCAAAAGTAGTAGAACTGAACCATGAGGGCATCTCTGAAACCTAGCTAGCTTCCATGCATGCTCAACTGATTCTTGTTTGTTAATGGTTGCTCACTCTATGCCATCCTCAACCCAGTTACATAAATTTATCAAAATATTGTTCTGCTTGAGTAGTTTTTTATTTATTTTTTATTTTTGGACAAAGATGCAGGTTCCTGATATGATCCTTTTGGCTAAAGAAATTTACATGGGTGGGTTCAAAGGGATTTAGAGCTAGCATATGAAACTTCGACAACTAGTGGTTTCTTTTACTTGTATATGTGGAATGTGGGTGACGAAACATTTGACATTCGTCAAAACGAAACACTTCTGATTTTAGGTTTGTTCTGTTTTTAACTCCAAATGGAAAACACAAAAGAATGGATACATACGAGGCCGTTTCATGATAATAGAGAAATGATGTTTCACAACTTCTCATCTGTATCAATCCATCGATTATTTTTTTAATAATAATATTAATATTTGAATCAATCAATAATATTTTAACGGGTAATTAAATACATAATTATAAACAAATTATCTAACTAATATTGATGTTGAATATACCCGTACGTGTCACTGTAATAATTTGAAAATTTCATTCGTCACTATAGTAATTTTAAAATTCTCATTAATACAATTTTGTGACTATATTTCAGTTCACTGCGCTGATAAAAAAAATTCATTTCATTACGGTCGTCTTTTTTATCAGCATTTCATTACGGTCGTAAATGTATAAAAAGAATATTTTCTAAGACGACTTTATTTTTCACTAATATGTTAAAATTTTAACAATTACAGTACTTTTTGCTTAATGTCACTAGCATTTGTCATTTTGCAATTGTTTACAAATGTGTAAGATAAAGAAATTTTTGTAACACTGACAAGATAAATTATTAAAAAAAAAATTATTTAAACGTCAACTTTTACTTACCAAATAAAATGGTTATATATATATATATATAG
>Ga0123340_1006700_pt1 | contig 10990 bp, 2 predicted proteins | sample SirMexnodulemix_FD_89961 | JGI IMG/M metagenome (GOLD analysis project Ga0123340, IMG submission 89961) | Root nodule microbial communities of legume samples collected from Mexico - Siratro Mexico nodule mix | ecosystem: Host-associated > Plants > Roots > Nodule | place: Mexico: Nepantla... | reverse complement strand
ATATTATATTATATATTTACGTTAAAAATTATAATACACAGTAAAAGTGTAATTCTTTTACTTAAAAATATATCATTTCAATTAAAACGATTCGATTATAACTTATTTTATTTAGTTTAATAATTGATATTGTTTTGATATCTCCAAAAGTCCCAAATAGTTTAAGAGTGGAGGTCAAAGTTATTTTATATACACTTTTCTTCTTCCATATTTAGATACGTCTTTTAAGAATAAAATCGTAAAATCGTGACAAAGCACCGAATTTCAAAACGAATAATATCTTAGATGTCTCGAATAGTTTATCCAATAAAACTAATCATGACCAAAGAGAAGAAAAAAGAAAAAAATTGTAAAAAAAATATAATAATAATTAATAATATAGTTAATAAAACTTAATTAACAACTTAATACTAAAGAGTTAATACCAACAAGTTGGAAAAAAATATTTAAAGAATCCAATTTGTTACTAAACTTTTTGAAAAGTGTTTGTAGAAGGACTTCTACAAATAATTTGATCTTCTGCTTTGACAAGTATAAGTTTTATACTTCCTTCTTCAACTAGTTTTATGATTGAGAGGTGATCTAAGTCAATATGTTTTAATCTCTCGTAAAGTCATGGGTTTGTAGCCAAAAGAAATAGAATATTTGTTGTCACATAGTAACGTAATTGTGAAGACGTGGACTTCAAAGTGTATAAGAAATCTTTACAAAAGCAAACCAAGTCACTTGATGCAGTAGAATTAGGCCTGTATTCAGCATCAGTGAATGCTTTATTCCACCATTTCTTTTTCTGATAACTGTCAATAGAAACACTTCATTGGAAAAGTTACATCCACCTATGAACCTACTTTCTACCATCAAGAAGTTAAATTCCCCGAATGGAGAGAAACCATGAGTGAAAAATTAAAAGCCCTTGAAGAGAAAAATACTTGGACTATTAGCTAGTTAAGCTTTCACTGTTTAGCTACTTGGACTATTGCCAATCCTCTCCTTTTGTGGAGAATATCCTGTAAATAGCAGCTAATGGTGTCTTAGAAGGCCATTTATAAATAATAAGTTGTATTTGAATTGTTTTGTGGGGTATATAAAATATCCTACAAAACAATATTAACAGTAATGTCATGAACAGGTAGTTGACTTTGATACTATATTCAAACTATGGTTATGAAAGGAGAGAAAAGAAGGAAAAACACAAAGACCGTAAAAAGGAAGGATTGATATTCTTCAAACAAACTAAAACATAATTGTGCAAAATCCTTCAAAGAAAAATATATATAGCAATTGATAATATAATTAATAAAACTTACCTAATAATTTAACACTAAACCGTGAAGCTTAACTAGTCAATACTGTTTTGTTAGGTATATCCCTTCTCAACTTCATAATATCCTTCCATATGATAGTTGAGACTCAGTTTTGCTTTTATTTTCCTCTGAGAAAAATTAACCCTCAAAGTTCCATCATTTTTACTTATAAATTTAACAAATTAAATCGTTTCGATTGTTTTAAATTATCTTCAACCCAACACATAACAAACCATTAAATTCTACTGAAGTTAAAAGAAAATTGAATTTTTTTCCTCTTTAAATCCTAATTTCTATTTTCTCACTATATTTATTATTTTAAACTTTAAAATGACTTTTTATCGTAATTTCATCTTAAACTTTAAAAAATGTCTAGATAGAAAATAATAATTTTAAGATTTTAAGTAAAAGATGACAATAGCGAAGGAAAGAACAATGGGTTTGCAACAAAGCTGCCTAAAGAATTCACACTGTAAATTTAGCAGAAGTATGCTGTGGTCCATTAATAAAGTTAAGTTTTGGGCTTTTAGAACTTGATTACGATCCAACCGGAGTTTCAAACCCTGTTGTGAATCACTATCTAGCATGGATACATCTACAGGACCAGATGCATACCACTGAATAAATAAATTCCACAAAAATAAGATGTCAATGCAAAACAACACAATCAATGAATTTCACTGAATACTCAGTTCCATCACGGTCAAATTATGATTTGAGACACTCAGAAAAAGAAAAAACCCACAGTGAACCTAATCATAATTTGAGACACAAACAAAACAACTTCTGTAATTGATTGTTCTTCAAATTTCGAATTTCAAATGAACAGTTCAAGGTAACAACAGAGGGTTTTCCTTAAGTTCTTGGAGATGGTGTGCCACCTTATACACTACATATTTGCAAATCATCAAGTCAGCAAATAATTCCTAACTTGTAATTTGTTTACCTTAAGTTTGTCAAAACTTCTGTTCGTGGTTCATGAGATTTTTCCTTTCACCAAACTAACGTTTTCTTTACGTGGTGAAATAACTACACTGTTATTGCAACATTAGTAACCATTTTCCCTTTTATAATTTATTTTTAATTATAGATGAACGTCAAACCACAAGCATTGTGTGATCCATGGCAAATATTGTTTAGTTGGGGGTGTCCGAGACAATTTGTAATATGTGTGATTCTAAGTCATCCTCCAACTTTCCTTCAACATAATTGAACTAGAGTACCATTATATTCACACGACAAAAGACAAAAAAATAGAACTTCTGTTGTTTCTTAGATTTATAATAATTGGTTTCCAATCACGAAGTGCAGCAAGAGCCTCCAAATCAAATGTAGAGTAGAAAGATAGCATATTCAACCCTGCCAATGGGTATTGAAGCAGTGTAGAAACAAACTTGTACAACATACACATGCTAACCAACCAAATAACCAATTTACAGTGTATAGTTTGTCCAACCAAAGAAGATACTTTTCAAGTTTAATACATTCTTCTTCATTTGACACAAGCCTCACTGCTATGAGCAGTTCCTGAAAAAACAAAATTAATGGCAGTTAATTTGAATGAATATACCTAGAAATATAAAGCAGCCTACAAGGTAATAACTAACATTTATTATTAAAAAATCCACTGTAGCTGTCAGTGAAAGAAAAATCAATACAAAATTAAATACTGAAATTAGCATCATTGGTTAATCTTATCCTTAACATCACAAATTTGGTTCCTGATGTTAGAATCTAAATTGGGCAAGATCAAATTGACAGATAGTTCCCAAATTCAAGACTAAATTGAGGGTAATTATTAAAGTCAACAACTAAATTTGCCTTTTCTTAAGGTTGAGGATTAATCGGATCAATGATATCAATTTCATGAACTAAATTGCTGTTTTAGTTGTAAAGATATGAATTCAGAGTTAATGAACTACATTGGGGTTGTGGTTTTTCATATTCCAACCAATTTATTTCTTGGAAGATAATGCAGCAAGAAAAAAAAAAAAAACTGGGAATACCAGTTGCAATCACTTCCCTTGTCCAGGTCCCAGCCGGGAAAAGTGCACAGAAAGTAACAGTTATCGGTGCTACTACTATTCATTTACAATAGGATTTAAATCCGCCAATAACAGCTTGTATTCAAACTTGAGTAAGGATAAAATGGTAATTGTAAATTGCTGATGATATTCATGCATTACCTGAAGTTAGTAGGGATATAGACATTGCTCTATACTCTCCTTAAGCATCTGTTCAGACACCAAAAAATAAGCAGGTTAAATAAGAAAAAAACTAATCAACTTGTAATAATATACTCCCAACTTAAGTAATAGGTGAAATCCTACAAGGTTTAGGTTATTTCATTATTTGATGGTCTGTGAAAAGCAAAAGTATAGAATTTTTTTTTATTCTTTTCAACAGCTAGTATACTAATCTAGAACTAAAAATAAACTTGGTAGTCTCCTTGACCAAGAAAAGGTATATTAAAAAAATAAATATCCACATTTTTGGTTTGGTATTTCCTTTTGCCAAGGTATTACTTAGTAACTCTTTCCTTTAAAACCTCTCAAATCCAACATTACCCTTAGTGTGTATTGGTGAAATTTGCCCACTCTACTCTATCTAGGGTATGGCCAGCCTATATGAGCTTTCCCTAGGCCTAGAGGTCCTAGGAAGTTATCTCCCAATTGCAAAGCATTGTGGGATAAGTGGGCAGCATATGATGGATAATTATTAAGTCCACTAGGTCCATATCATGCTCGGATTAGTTTAGTACCTCATTTAACTTGAAGAATTGAATTGTAGCACTCATACAGAAAAGAATAGGTGATCAGTGTCACGTGCCTTATGGATATGTTTTTAACATAAATGCTTAAATGCAACACATTACAAGTGATACGAGTTGGATTGAGCCTTAGGTAAACAACTGTATAGCAATTTTCAATTTGTAGACCTTCCTAAGTGTGTTATATTTAGTGTCAAATATCATCATTGACATTCCAGACAATTCCATTATTCGGCAAATGAATCAATCCTTTAAAATTTGAGTAAACTAACTGCATGCAAAACTTAACTTCAAAAGTTGATGATAACAATCTGGCCCAATCTGGCCCTTCTCAAAATACTTCCATGCTTTTGAAGCACAAGTATCAACAATGCTATTGCATTAAAGATACAGTAGTAACGTTATAATTTTACTTCTTCGCTTAATTACTAATTCAGTTCCTATAGTTATAAAAACTCAGTTAATTCCTATACTTAAAACATCTCCTTTTAATCTTTACATATAATTTTGAATTATATTTAGTTATTACACATTTCATTTTAACCTCTTTTAGTAGCTACGTCCCATAGTCCGTCTCAAATCCAGATAATGGAGCAGGGTTGTGTTAGGTCCTTGGTAGCAACTTGAAAACCTTACATATGGATTACTCACAGACAGTTGTTGTATTTTCTTATTACCTAAGTTACTTTAAATTTGGATAAAGATTGGTTTTAAATGTCATACAAAGCTTTTCTCTTATTTCTGCTGTTGTGTCAACCAGCAAGCCAGTCCTCTATGTCTGTTTCAGATTTCCTCCTCTATTGCTTCAGCACGGAAGTTATAATGTTTTGATTACACATCTGGGTCATGGTTTCCCACATATAAGAAGCTAGTAGTTCTTGCTTCCATGTTCTTAAACAAATTGACCAGGTTTCTCACATTTGTAGCGTGTGTCCAACCACACTTAATCCTGTGGCCCAAGCCTGAAAGGCCATTTCATCCAACACCATACTCCCCAAGTTCATGTTTTGAACAGTAAAGCCCAATACAATTCCACTCATAAAAATCATCAAGAAAAAACAGCTATGAAGTAAATTTATGTCTAACTCAACAAAATCAGCTTGCAAGGTCAGCACTGCACCCGACTTATATATTATAATTTAACCTTATTCCAGGATCTTCACCACAACCTCTCATGCTGAGGAATGAACATCTCGGACGTGATATTAGATATTTGTAAATGTTCTAACGGGAGTCCAATAGAGGGTGCCACAACAATCCTATGAAATTGACTAAGTTAGGCTCTCTATATCTCTGAAACCATGTTAGTAAGTAGATTTATGACTAACTCAAGCCTACAAAATTAACTCGTAAGAAAACCATTATACTCACTTATATATTACTATCTGACCTTAATGCTAATTGATGTGAGCTTGAGCCTAACTTATCTTATAAATTGGTTTTAAAGGGTTGAGTTAGGCATAAACTCAATTACTAACAAAAACCTTGACAGAGAGCTACGTGGAGAACACAACCTGAGCATGGGTCCTCTGTTGATAATTTTTTTCCACAAGTATTTATAAGGAAAAAATATAAAAAAACTAAAATGAATTGAGCTTCTTGTATAAACTAAAATCGACTTATGAGTATTTATAAGGAAAAAATATAAAAAACTAAAATGAATTGAGCTTCTTTTATAAACTAAAATCGACTTGTGTATTCCAGTTCTTGGATAAATTAAGTATGTGCTCCTACAAAGTTGACAAATTTGATCTTAGTTTATCCGAGAAACTGAAATAATTTTATCTTCTTATTACAAGTAGTTATGAAGAATATTATCCAATCAGAATCATAATATTATTGCTATTTTTGACATCGTTCTCTAATCTCTCTCTAGTCAAGATGATAACTTAGACAAATACCAAATTTGATTGAAGAAAGTAGCATGCACATCTAAGTAGTGTGCAACACTCAATCCTCTCCGTTCCAATGCTACACAAGTAAGATACTTACTCAAACCAACTATACACTATGCAATATTAAATCATAATACCGTAATTATCATTCTTATGGTGAAAAAAAAAATGATAATAGGGTGAAACCAAACCTCTGTGCTCATCGGAAGCATCATGATACACCTCGTGCTCTTCCTCAGGCACAGGTGGAAGCTCCACCTGTTCCCCAACCAGAACACCACCGCCGTTTCCGTTGCCGTTACCGTTGTCGTTCTCCTCGGGGTAACGCACGACCACAACGGGACACACGCAATGGTGCACGCAGTAATCGCTGACACTGCCGAGCCTTCCTTTGGCGGCTCGCTTGGAGGCGCCGAAGCCGCGGCTTCCCATGATGACGGCGCTGAGCCCGAGGCGCTCCACTTCCAAACACAGCCTCTCCTTCATGTCGTGGTCCTTCACAATGTGGATCTTGAACGGTATCTGCGCCTCCACCAGCGGCTGCGCTAAATCGCTCGCCTTCGTCGCCGTGAAGTTGTCGAAGTCATCCTCCAGCTTCCGCCTAGACTCCTCATCGCCGCCCTCCTCCGCCACGCTCAGATCCACCGAGCCCCAGTCCGCGCCGTACAGGACGCTCGTGGGACGCACGTGAAGCAGGATCACCGCGTCGCCCGGTCGGAGGTAGTTCTGCACCGCCCACCGCACCGCGTAAGCACTCTCGTCGCTCAGATCCACCGCGATCGCGATTTTCCGTTGCGAACCGGTGGTGAGAGCGAACCGTGGGGAGAACGTCGGAACCGGAGGGTCCGGTGATTGCGGATTCATGTCGAGCGAATAACCGGAGAGAACAAGAAAAGTTAAAGGTCAATGCAAAAGTGATCTAACTTTTGGGAACTTGATTTTGAGCAATTGATTTATTCACGGTCCTCACCGTTCAAAGACTCTCTGATCAGAGGTTTCTAGAATTTCTTAGTTTTTTTCCCCTCCCTGTCTTCAAGCGTCAGCAGAAGAGCCTCTCACACTCTGTTCTTTCAAACTGCAAAGTTTTGTGTGTGAAAGGGTGCGTTGGTCTTTTCACATTGGTTACTTCATCCTTTTTGGATTAAGTCCCAATTTATTCGTCAACTAATTGGTGATTAGATTATGCTTATGCTTAGTTATCCACTCCCCTGCTAATCCTACCTAATCTATGTCTCAATATCCACCAATTAAATATAAACCATTCAACTTGACTCTTCGCCTGCGAAATCGTTTACAAGAATTTAGTGTCCGATAAAGTATTGAATGATCTAATATATTAGTAAATAATTATCTAGATTTGTTATAATTGTCTAGAATTTTTAGGACCAACTTTTTCTTATAAATTAATTTTCTACAAATCGAAGTCAATTTAAGTGTAAACTTATTTGTAAATTCCCTTTAATTTATAGATACATCAATTTTAAATTATAAAAAAGTTAATTTAATTTTCTTACATATTTGCTGGAACTTATCAGTTATTATATTAATTGTGAACATATTGAGGTTAGTTAGAAGGTTGTTAGTGATAACTGTTAAGAAGACGTTGTGAGAAGATAGGGTCATTGTCCTTAGTGAAGTTTTTATTGAGAAAGGAAGCGAAATGGCTAACAAACTTGGAAGAGTTTTGAACAGGGACGTGTCCTAGATTAAAGTGAGGTATGAGAAATGATAAATGCCAGCTTAGGTGACAATAGACCAAATGAAGAAGTCTTGGGTCAATTTTTGTAACAATGTATGGTGTGTTGCCATGTGGTGCAACAAATGAACGATACTGCTAAATTTCAAAATGTTTTCAAGAATAGCTGGTTTTGTAGTGGGTTTACTTGAATCTGACTTCACTGTTACATCCATGGCTAATTGATTGAGAATTGCTGGATTTGGATTTATAGCAGGGAAGTCACGATCCAATCAATGCATGCAGACGAAGAGAACGTTTTATCGTCTAACAAACTCTTGGATTCTACCACTTTTATATAAGGATAAAATTTAAACACACTACCATGTTAAGTCATTTTTGTAATATATTAAATTAAAATAAAAAACGTTGAGATTTCAAACTATTAATCAAATTGGAATGATTAATTGATGTTATTTTTGTATTTTTAAACCTACATGTAATTCTTACAGAAAATAAGTAATTATGTACGATTTCATGTATTACCAAAAGTATATTAAGAATCATTTAAGAGCATGTTTGGGCTACTAAAGTCAATACCCAATTAAGGAGTTAGTGATCCCAATTTTTGGGTGGGCCTATTGTGACTTTTTATAAAAGCTAGAAGAGACACTCAACAACCTATCTTGTTGTTATGTACTCGTAGTGACGAACAGATAAAAAAATATTGAATTGCTTGCTTTGTATACATCTTTCTGGAAGTGATATAATAACATGTTAAAATATACAGTTATGTGAAATACGTAAAAAGGTTTACTATTTATAACAATCTTATTCCACTACAACAAAATTATTTTCATAAAAATGCTTATGATATTATGAAAAGATACCTTTAAAGACTTTATTTTATTAGATCAGTTATCCATATTGCCAAAGAAAGTCATATGTTATTTCATTAAAAAAACAATTGGCACCAGTGCCTTTTCAAGAATTTGTTAAATCAGTTATCCATATTAACACTTAAAGATAAATTTCAGGCTGAGCAACTTGAAAAAAAATGCTACATAAATAACTCTTATGGTTTATTTTAATTGCTTTCCTTCTCCGGATTTTGAATTGTCTTTCGTTCTATAATAATCTTTTTTGTTTTCCAGTCAGATGCATAATGTTATCGGTGGTTAAATTAATCTGAGAGTATCTTTTAGTTATTTTATTAAATAATTATTGATATATGTCGTATTAGACGTCAATCTTTGGTAGAAATCTTTCCTATTACACGTCAATCTTTAGCATTTTCTAACCAATTATAGAGTATATAGTAACAGTGAAAAAATCAATTATTTTTTATTTTAAAGTATTTATCTATTTATATAAATTGTGTTGGACCCTACATATACTAAACGTCGAGATAGAGTTTTAGACATTATAGGACTCGAACCCGGGACACAACTTACAGTTACTTACTAAATTAAGTTTTCGATTATATTTTGATTATTATTGTTATTATTATTATTATTATTATTAATTATTATATCATTATTTAAGAAAAAAAGTAATTACTTACTTATGGATTTTTGTGTAAGTAGCAGATTCTTAAGTAAAATCTTTAATTAATGTTAAATTTATCTATAAATTTTTATCAGTGTAATTATTTATAAATTTTTTTTTAAAAAGAATTCATATGTAATTACTTACATATTTCTTCGTAAGTAAGATATTTATAGATAATGTTCAATTTATTTACAAATTTTTTTTTATGTAATGATTAATAGATAAATAAAAAAAATTGTAATCTAATATCACATTTTAGTAGCTCAATACAGTAAAACAATCATTTATAAGAAAATTGATTATAAAAAAATTATTTAAACTTTATTCTTATATTGATACTAAAACTAAAACATCTTCTTTTAAAAAGTGAGTTCTAACAATCATAAGTGAAAAATACATATCAAACAAAAATATGATTTTAAGTATATGTCATTTTTCATACAAATCAATCATCACATTACTCCATTCATATTCGTCCATTATGCACTATCACTTAATAAATATATAACACATTATCATTCATTTAAAAAAAATGAATTCATTACATATATAGTTAAAAATAGAAATTAAGAATAGAAAGACATCTCTTGAACAATATATTATTTTCAAGGATAAAATTAACATTATCTTTCCCTTATTTAAGTTATGAGTAAATACTTAAATAATAAAATATGTTATTTGAACATTATTAAAAGTGTTTGAGTATCATCCAAAGAAGATTTGGTCTCTATCTCATTCAAATTTTCAATCTTGTATGTCCTGAAAGCAACACTAATAAAAATTAATTAAATATAATTTTTTCTCTTATTTTACAAAATATTTCTACATCAACACAACTAAAATTATTTCTGTTATAGATTAATCAGGAACAAATATTATTTTATCAACAATAGAAATGTCAAATTTATATAATTTGTATAATCATTTCTATACCAATATAACATTAAAAAATTACATAAGTTCAATTTAATCATAGTTATAAACATGTAATTAAAACAATCTCCTTAATACCCATTAAAGGATTACATAAATTCAATCTAATCATCAGTATAAACATATATTCAAAACAATCTCATCAATACTATTACTTGTAAATATTCATCTCATCACTATTATAATAATCAAATTTAACTTTCCTATGAAACTCAAGGATTTTAATATACAATTTTTAATCTAACAAAACCATATTGTAAAATACAATCAATTTCATACCACTTCATCTATAAGCTTTAACCAAGATTTGTAACTCATGTCAACTTGAAATTATGAGCGTATTTATTTTTCTTACCTAATATTAATAGTAGTTGTTCCTTCAAAGTTTCCTCACAAATACAAAGGAACTGTTAGGGATATCCTAATTTTACTTTAGATTTTGATTCAAAAATAAAATATATTATTAGACGTCCAGACTAACCAAGATTAATTTTTCTTCATTAGATTATTCATACATGCACCAATTCAATCACATGAACGGAAAACAAAACAAACGTCTCAAATATTTAGGAAAAAATAAAGAATTTATTCTAACTAAAATTTTGATTGTCTAATCTTCTAATCTTGGTATTCTTCACTATGTGAAGTTGAATATAAAACAAAATAAATATTTAACTCGAGAACATAGATAAAAGTCGAGAAATAGGTTTAAAGAGAAAAAGTTTTTATGTAAATGAAGAATAAATTAGTTTTTTATGTACTATATAACTAATGTCTTAACTTTAAATATTAAGATATTTATCTCTCTCTCTCTCTCTCTCTCTCTCTCTCTCTCTCTCTCTATATATATATATATATATAT
>Ga0123340_1006697_pt1 | contig 10992 bp, 2 predicted proteins | sample SirMexnodulemix_FD_89961 | JGI IMG/M metagenome (GOLD analysis project Ga0123340, IMG submission 89961) | Root nodule microbial communities of legume samples collected from Mexico - Siratro Mexico nodule mix | ecosystem: Host-associated > Plants > Roots > Nodule | place: Mexico: Nepantla... | reverse complement strand
CTATAAAATTATATGTATCTGATAATTCCTATTTTTTTCACTTTTTTTCGTAGCATTATCGATTTTTAGTAGCAACAACTTTTAATATGTATATATGAGAAATCACAACTTCATGAAAACTCCACCTCCATTCTCAACACTTCTTTTAGAAGTCACTTTCTTCATTCATCATCCCTCTGCCACTTTGCTCTGTCGTGCCTTTCATCACCACCTTCCCCTGCTTCCCTCTTGTCCTCAAGCATGAGAATTTCATTTGTTTAACATGAGTTTACATGCAATTGCATTTGTTTAATATGAGTTTACATGCACTAAAGTGACATGTGCAAGTTTAATCGTTTAGAATAAAAACTTATTGTTTAAATAATGTGTAAGCCAATGTTACTTGCAATGAATATTTGATGTTTGAAATAACGTTTGTTTTAATGGTCCTGTAAGGTAGATCTTTTAAGCATTATATTATGTTAAGTGTTGGAGGTAGATTGTTGAAGATAAAACATATTACAATCATAAAAATGTCATACATGTTTATGATTAAATGTATAAGAGACTATTTATAATCAAAATGATAATCACTTAATTGTTTTATCATGGAAAGAGAATGTTTAATTTGCATTAAAGGAGGTGATTTGATTTAACTTAATTGATAAATTTTTTAAATTGGTGTAATTTTTATCTGAGATTCTCAAAATGATATATATATCTTTTTTATTTATTTCTGGATATGGGTAGATCATGATATCAACGTGAATAAATAAATGATATCACGAAAAGATAACACCATTTTAGTTTACTAGAGGAAATGGTCCAGTCAAGATTTGAATTAATAAGTTAATTAAAATCATTAGAATACTGCACTATTTTATGGTATTCTCCATCCATTCCTCTTCTTTTATTTTTGGCATGTAGTAGTGTGTAATTAAAATAAATGTAAAGTTATAAAGTTGTTTTATTTATTAATAAATATGTAATGGTTGAAATAAAAATGATGTCAGTGAGATTTATATATTGAATTAAATTAAGAATAAGTTTGATATTCAAAATAAAAATAAAATAAAAATAAAATTTAATAATAAAATATATTTAGCAAAATTAAGTTTAAGTTGGATATTTGAATTTAATTACTAATATAGAAATAATTTAAAATAAATTAAAATTTAGCAATAAATTTAGAAAGAAAAATTTGAAAATATTATATAATTTTTTAAATAAATTTATTGTTAGTTTTTAAATTATATCTAGGTAATTTTTCTTCACAATATGTAACCACTCTTTTATTTAAATTAACTTCACAATTATTCAATTACTTAATCAGAATTAATTTCAACCATTACATATTTATAAATCAATAAATAAGATAACATTGTAATTGTCCATTTATTTTAGTTGCACAGTAACAACATATCAAGTAAAAAAAAGGAAAGGAATAGGTGGAGAATATTAACCATCTTAAAATGGTGCAGTATTCTCATGATTTTAATTAACTCATTAATTGAAATCTTAGTTACACAATTTCATTTAATAAATTAAGATTGTGTTTTCTTTTCATGATTTCATTTAATGTTAAATTAAATTGTGTAATAAAGACATTGTTAATGATATGGTTTCTCAGTTAATGATATGGTTTCTCCTATACCATATCTGAAAATAAATAAAAAAATACATCATTTTGAAAATTTCAATTAAAAATTACACTATTTTAAGAATTTTGCCAACTTAATTTGACAACACAAAGTTTAAAATGCAGTTAAATGAAGTTTTAATATCATCCCATCCACAACTCAAATTATATCACATTATTCAACAAAGTTTCATACTAAATATTCATTTAAAGTTATCACGACTTACTGATATTCTCTAGTGATACAGAAAGCGATTGCCAACTATCTAATCTCTCACACGCATAAACTGGAAATCAAATTGCAAGTTTATCCAAATCTCAATTTTATCTCAGTTCATTAATGATAATTTTTCTTACTTAAACATTCACTAATATAAAACAAAAAGATGAATTAAATTAGTTAAGAAAATAACTTTTTTTAACTATCGAAATTAAAGTGTGTTCAGATATAATTAACTATTGACTTGTTAACTATTACAAAATTGATAAAGATGATAATTGAAATGAAAAAAATTTAGAAAACAAGAAACCAGAGCTTGAGAAAATAAGTGTTTAATTTAAGTAAAGAAAAAAAAAAAAAGAAACAGCTTACTGAGACAGGCCCAAAAGCTATTCATTAAATCATTTCAATTTAACATATGATATAATTTGTAAAAAATATAAATAAATATTAATTATATGATTTGTTGATATTTAACAAAAAAACCAAAATTTAAATATAAAAATAATCCATTTAAATTTTAAATAGCCGATTATCTTGTTTCTATTCCAACAGTTATACAATAAGTCGTTAATTTTTTTAGTCATATACAATAAATTATTAAATGAACTAATTTTATCAATTACAAGAATAATTCGATGTTCTTGTAACACATAATACCAGTTAGATAGTATAATTTTAAATTTATCATAATTAACATATGAATAAAAAATAATACTATATAACACGTTATTATGATTAAAAACCAATATTTTTTTTACCTACCATCATGTATGAAACTTCCACAATTAACCTTAAAATCAAACATTTGTTTATAAATATATAAAGATGATATATTATTTTAGTGTGTATATTTATGTCTTATTTATTTTTATAATCATCACTTGTTTTTTTTATAAACTTATTTGTATCTTGTAAATCACTCATACATTTTAATAACATAGCACACCATAAATTATTTATTATTGTCATGTAATCACTATGGTTATTTTTTAAGCATTAGTAAAAATTACACAACAATATATATATAATTAAAAAATCCAACTTCCTAGTATTTGAAGACACCATTGCATGCATTAGGTACCAAAATAATTCGTACAACAAGAACAAAACGATGTCGTTTAATTGCCCATGAGAAATCGATTAGCGCTTGGAGTCTCTGTCTGCCCTAATTTGACAATGCACATCATGTAAGGAAACAAAGATAAGGCGTTTTCATTTTGAAAACTTCACTGAAAATTTTCTTCAATACAGTTTTCACATGGTTGTTCCTTCTTCAATCCTTTCTATCTATAATTGAGATTCTTCTCTGTGTTTTCACTTTGAAGACTTCATAGTTATTATAGTGCTACCTCAATGTACACTAACATCTCCAAAGCCCAGGCATTTCCTTTCGCCGCTAAAATCTCTTCGCAACCCAAATGCTTCACTTCGCCCCACGCCTTAATGTCCCTATCTTTACCTCTTGCTTATCATCAAAACCCCATCTTAAAGATCCCAACTTCACATAACTTTGGAACCTCGGAAATGGGAAAGTTAGCAAATCCATACGGGTTGATGCTACAGATTGCTAGAAGATATTATAGGGCAAGAAGTGGCGAAAAGCAACTTCCTTGGTTAGAAGTGGCTAATGGGGTTCAGGGAGAAGATAAGGTGGTGGAGAAAGCAAAGAGGACTAGGATTAGTGGCTCTATTCAGGATGGTTCAGCAAAGAAGGTGAATAGTAGGTCCTCTTGGGAACAATCCATTGAAAGGTTTGATAAAAGTCATAAAAGAACAGTTCCAGAAATTAAGCCGAGATCAGCAGCAGCTGCAACATTTTCTAGGAAAGGTGGTACATCAGCTGCTGGTAGTAAGGAATTGAAGAGTGGATTGGTTGAGAAGGCTGGAGAGCACAGGAGTGATTATGGTAAAAGGTATGTGAAGCATGATGATGATGATGATGATGATGACGACAAGGAAGAAGTTGATGATGAAATGGGGGAGGAGATTGATGATCCAAGGTGGGATAACATAAAGAATAGGTTCAAAGGGACGGTGGGGGCAAAAGTTGGAATGGAGAGACCCGAGTTTCGAAGATGGAATAAGCAGGAGAACTGGGGTAGAAAGACATGGAAAGAGGCCACTGAATCAACTGTGCCTAAGATTGTTGGTGAAGGGATCTATGGGGTTGGTCCAGTTTTGGCTGCATTGTCAGCTGATCGAAGGGAATTCTATGCATTGTATGTTCAAGAAGGATTGGATTTGAGTAGCAATAATAGGAAGAAGAAGGACAAGAAAGGGTTTGAGAGAGTTCTAAAGATTGCTGAGAAGCTTGATTTGAGTGTAAAAGAAGTATCAAAACATGATCTGAATATGGTGGTCGATAACCGTCCTCATCAGGGTTTGGTTTTAGATGCTTCACCACTAGAGATGGTGAAAATAAGGGAACTGGATCCTGTTTCTGTAGATGAAGGGAAGGGTGCCCTTTGGATAGCCTTGGATGAGGTTACTGATCCACAGAATTTAGGGGCAATAATCAGGTCTTCATACTTTTTTGGAGCTTCTGGGGTAGTATTATGTGCCAAGAATTCAGCCCCATTGAGTGGTGTTGTGAGCAAAGCAAGCGCAGGCTCTCTTGAGTTAATGGAACTTAGATATTGCAAGAATATGATGCAATTCTTGGTATCTTCAGCTGACAACGGTTGGCGAGTTCTTGGGGGCTCTGTGTCCTCCAAAGCTATTTCTTTGGACGAGGTTGTGCCTGGTCCGCCAACTATTCTTGTTTTGGGCAGCGAGGGCACTGGTTTGAGACCACTGGTGGAGAGATCATGCACTCAATTAGTTAGGATTCCTGGAAACATTCCTCTTGACCCAAATACTAATCAATTGGACGGTGAAAGTAATGGTTTGAATGCTCAGAGCTCTGGTAAAGAGTTTCTATCATTTTTGGCCGTGGAAAGCTTAAATGTTAGTGTTGCAGCAGGTGTGCTTGTTCACCACTTAATTGGGAAAAAGTCAGTGGATTCATTGCCAGAGGACAATAAACAGATTGATGTGTCTGAGTGAGACTGCATTGCCTCAATTTAATTAGTTTTGTATCACCTAGTGTTTGCCCATGGAGCACAGCTTTTATTTCTTTGAATACATTGTAGTTTCTCCTTCTTCATAATTTGATTATATATTCATATTACAATCTTGTAAGAAAGTTGGTCTGTCCAGCCGTGGAGTCGGTTCACAATTTTTGACTGCAATATAACTTGAAGGCTAAATATATTTTACATCATTATTCAAATGAAAGAGAATTGATCAATTAAATTAAAATTTGAGGCTTCTTTTGCTTATCACATGAAGTTGTATCAGTTTATAGTTTTGTGTTATTTTTAACTTAAATTGTATTGTTTTAAGTTTCAGATGAGATTTTTTTCATTACAACCTGTTTCTTTTCCTGAATTTTGCTCATTGCCTCCATATAACATGAATTTGATGGCCTGCTTATTGTCTTTATATTAGCTGAATCCCTATGACTCCATGACAGGTGACAACATCTAACGGGGTCTAATTGATTTTACCTGTTCAATTTTTCTTTCTGGTTCTAGTTGAACTTCTGATGGACTTTTGGCTTGTACGTGTTATTACTTTCTGCATTGGATGCTATCTTCATATTGTTTGCAAAATGTAACCCATTCTTACAGAGTCAAGTTTCAGGCTCAACAACACCCACTGCCAGGCACCTGAGATCTTTTCAAACTTAAATTATCAAGAACAGAGATAGAGAATAGGAAAGAAATAGTTTTTCTGTAATGAAATCAGTAGAGGATCGTCCTCAACAGCAATCCCCTTCTGCACCAAACACCACTTCTCAGGTTTTACTCAACAAAATGTCTGATAAAATTCTCTTACTACTCTTTGTCTTGAATAGACCCTTGGGCTCTGGTTACAGACTGGGCCCACCTACAATGCTTCACTGCTTCTAGTGGTTTCTGAGCTCAGTCCATCCAGCATTAGAGCCATGTGGCATCAAGATCTTGTTTTGGCATATTTTAGGACTGTGGGAAAGGTGTAGTTAATTTACATAGAATATTCGATAGGTAAAGGGAGTTAGTGACATAAATAAATATGAAGATTGGAGGGAAAGGAATTGATTCATATTTGTTATCATTTGTAAATTGAGTACTATCTCTTTGGGAAAGGAGGAATTGTTGTGAAGTGGAAACCTTTGAAAGGGTGTTTTCTCTCTCCTTTGTTCTGTTCTGTTGAAATCAATCAAGAAATACAATCTTCCTTTTCTTTTCTCTATTTTCAGTTCCAGGTTGTGAACAGTCTCATTGATGTATGGCTAGGTTCTGAATATGGTGATTGATAACTGTTGCCATGAGGCAGTTGCAGTTCCAGCAGATCGAGCTTTTTGATACACACTAGGCCTTGCATTATAAGGTTCTGCGCCAGATGGTTTATCCTGAATTCTCTAAAGAAAATACCTTCTTTTTTTTTTATTTATGCACGTGGTATTTTTAATCCTCCCTTGTATGATTGGAAGCATTCTACACATTCTCTTGTTCATTATTAAATTTGATAAATTAATCAGTGATTCTTAATATTAAGTATAATCTGAAGATGGAGCTTCACTTCATTTAAGATATTTGTATTTTGTCAATCAATAATTAATTTATTCATTTCATACTTCACTCACTTCACTTGCAAGATTTGTATTACCAGAAACACTCCTAGTCTACCACAATCCTCCTGTTCAGGGTTAGATTTAAGAAATTTATCATTTATGGATAATATTTGCTTCTATTTTGGAAAGACATTATATAACATATAGGACTAATATCAGAATATAACTGGTGCATTACCAATTTTCATTCACGACCCTTATCTTGCAAACATCTTCTGCATGTCTTGAGCAGGACACGACATGCCTTAGTTTACACTAATAAATGTTAGAATATACAAAAGTATCTTATCATATCCTATCACATTTTAGATTATCTTTTAGTTTAATATCTCTATTCCTCTTCATCTTTTAGGAATAGCTATCATTTGTCTTTATATTATTATAATTTCCTCCTCATAAGTAGTTACATTAGTATGCATTAGAGTTAGTATTATAAATTTTATGAATATATAAAAGGTATTCGGACATTATGATACATTTCTATTAATATTAATTCAGTGATGTATTTTCTCTCGTGTCCTTTCTTTCCTCACATGGTATCTAGAGCAGTCTGCAGTCTCATCCTCTTTGTCCAACTGTTAACAAGTTCATTCTTTCTTAAAAAATCAAATTAATTTGTTTTCTACAACTTTCTCCCGAAATTATTTTGCTTTCTATAACTTATTTGCTTGATTCCCAATAGTTATCAATTGCTATGTATCTTGATTCCAGAAAGTTTAGATCTCCCTTTTTGTCTCCATTGTTGTACTCCCTTGCCTTTGTTCAAATATGTGTTAGCTTTGGACCTCATGTTGACTTGAGTGTGTTTCCTTCAATAATATGTTTTTTTGTCTTTATTTTTACCCGAGCTATGTCCCATGTAGTTTTGTCAGTGTCCCTACTCTTTACTTCTTTTGCTGTGACCCTAGCTTTTTACTTTGACTTTCTTTGTCTCTGCAATTTTTTATATCTTATTTGGTCTTTGGATTTTGGATCTCTCTTTTGAAAGTTTTACCTGTTGTTTGTTTGCTGTCTTAGTCAGCACCCTTTCATCACAGAAAGGTAATCTGAAAAGTAAAACTACATTTCAAACGATCTTTCCAAAAATGAATGTTTGAAAGGGGAGTGTTGCTTGAGCTTTTATTGAGGTGCAGGAGGAAGTTGCTGTCCTAAGTTTGTGATTGCTGTGTGCTCGTTTGATTGTTTGGTGGCTACACTTGACTTCATACGCCCTTGTTATTTGGAGGTTGCACTTGGTTTGCTATGAGCTGCACGCTTAATGTCCTCATCCCTCTTCTTGTTTGACACCCATGTTTGGTTTGTTGTGTCCCTCTAGTTGTTTGGTGGTTGTGCAAAATTTTTAGATTGTTCTTTACCTGATCTTTTTATGTTTAGGACTAATTTCTTTTCCATTAAAAGAAGGATTTTTAAATTGAGGGTTGAAACATGTGAAAATGTCTCTAGCTTCTATTAGAATATTTTAGATGATCTTTAAGGATTGCTTTTTTCTTTGTATACAGGGACTATACGACTTCATCTTATTATGATCTGGTCCTCTGATTAGCCAGGATTAAGTTTGATATTAACAAGGGTTGCTTGTTTTATGAATATATCAAATATATCAACACATTGTGCACATCTCAATTAATAGCAAATAACAAGAATTCAAGGAAGACAGAGGGATAGAGGAATACTGTCATCTAATTATAGATTACCATACAATAATTTTTTTTTAACTTCAATTGAGAAAAACATATTGTACACGTTTTCTAGATGTGGTGAGAGTTGATCAAAACCATAAGGAAATTTCTCTCACACATGCCCACAAAAATATCTTCTCATAGAAAGCTATGGGGATAAGAGGATAGAGTAGGGACAAGAGAACAAAGCTCCCTGTGCAAGAGCCTCATCATTAAAAAAATATATGGATATAGCAACAACACAGTGAAAAATCACTGTCCTAGACGACCCTTAAGATAAGGGGATGTTTTTGTTTCTTTCCTAGAATTCATTTGGTCCTTATGTTTTTGTTGTTTTTAGTATCATACATAAGCATTGCAGTTTTAAGTGTTCAATGAATATCAGTTTGTAATTCCTTGATACATATTACTTTTGAAAGTTGAAGTGAATGTTCTTGTCACAATCCCAACAGAAAGTAGCAAAGAGACATTATTCCTACTAAATACATGGGGTCGCATGATTTTTGAGTTACCCCAAACTGAAATTCAAGCTGTATATTACCAAAAAGAAAATTTTAGACTTGCACTAATGACATTTTTACAATTGGACTTGCTGTACGGGATATTATTTTGGCAAATTGCATGTTTAATGTGAACACCCCCCTCTATCAATTAGAATTCAAAATTTGCTTTACATTATTTTTTTTTTCAAATTCTTTATATAAAATAATTTAAATATATTTACTTTAAATTTTTTATTTGAATAAAGTATTCAAATAACATGTAAATAATATTTTAATATTGAGTAACATTACAAAATTAAGCAATATTTAATAATTAAAAATATCAATTGATTTTTTCAGTTAATAATAATTAAATTTATTTTAATTAAAGTGTACTAAGATATTTTTTCTATTGACATAAATTATTTTTAATTAATATTTTCCACAGTTATCTTACAAGGCCGAACAGATAAATAATTTATTTCTTGATACAGTGTTAGATAATTTCTTTAAAAATTATTCAAATTCATGTTCGAATTAAATATACTGAGAATGAGATTGAGAAAAAAAAAATAATTTGAGACAAGATAATACCATATTTGCACGTTAAAATTAATTTAAATTTTAAAGATAAAATTGACATTTAAATATAACTTTTAATATTCAGTTATACTTTATTAAACACGTCATTTAATATTAAAAGTGTAAGAATGCATATATTAGAAGAGTATTAAAAGAGTGTTAAGAGAACCTCAAACCAATATATTATATCTCCAATGTGAGATATCAAATATGCGAAAAATGATTCTTATACTATATTAAGATATTAAGATAGTGAAATTTGAGCATAACTAATTTCAGAGTACCCATTTACATGTAATTAGGTACGTTGGAATTTCATTTTTACTATTCATATATTGCACATCACGCCATAGATAATGTTGTCAACAAAACTGCAATGGGCCACTTGATGAGTAGTATTCCATCAGAACATCGAAAGCAATAGCTGGCAGTGCCATGTGAATAAGGTGGGGCACTTACACATGCATACCAAACCCCATCTCTTTCTTCATTTTCCTTCTTCACTTCTTCTTCCCTTCAATTTTATACAAACTTCTTACTTATACAAATCATATAACACTATATACACAAGCCACATTTCCATTCTAACTAAGATCCATGTTAATTTGTTTTAATTATTACAATGCAACCTTAAACTTTGTTTCTCTGTTGAATCTTGAACAGAAGCATGCATGTTTCACGGATTTCTCACATGGGGCACTCTTAGAACCGAATCACGATATTTCTTCTATTGTTTTCTTGTCAATTTGATATTAAACTCCTTCACGCCATTATCAAATTGTCTTATTGAAGGAAACTGCGACCATTTTTTTTAAAACTTCTTATATAGAACATCAACATCTGAACACAGTACATGTTAATGCTTAGCAGAAATAGCAAGAAACTTTACACGTTATTTACCTTGTAAAATATTCATCTCTTTATTATTGATTCAAAGTTGCATGCAAGGGTAATAATGAGCAAAAAGTGATGATACGAAGTGATTAAGTGACAAGGAAAAAAAGGTTGTGTTGTGTGTACTAAAAGCGACATATGGAAAAAGATTCGGATCCTAAGAAAGGCACCTTCCTTCATTCTCTCTTTCTTTTTTGGCTTATGAATGATAAACACATCAAACATTGCAAGCTGCCATTCTTCTCTCAACCTATCAATAACCACCAATCCAACGGTTTGTTCCTCTTTCCCCTCACATCACACTCCAAAACCAACAAAATTTCAAATTAAACAAAAAAAAAAAACATTTCCTTTTCTTTATGCAGAACAGCACAAACGTGTATAAAACAAAATGGTGTTTTTTAATCAAAGAATATTCCTATTAAATGCTTCAATTAGGTTTCCAATCAGACAGGTTTGGTGAAGATAACTACGGGTTTAAATTTATTTTTAGGCTATTTAGTAATTGGATTCATCTTAAAACTTTAATTGGTGCTTATATATTTTTAGGATGTGAAGTTTTTTCCCTCAGCAAATACATTCTAATTAAATTGCCATCGAATTTTGCGGCAAAATTATATCCCTTTTTTAGATATGACTTTAAATTAAAATTTTAAAAGTATATATAGATTTCTAACTTGATGGTTGGACCTAATCAACTTGTTTTTCATTTAGAGATTGTTGATTGTTCTAAAAATCAAAATCAAATCAAACAAACTAATTTCAATTGGTGGGTTTTTTTTTTTTTTTTTTTCCAAACTCAAATTAAATTTACCCGTAAAATTTTAATTTTTTTTTTTTTTTTTTTTTTTTTTTTT
>Ga0123340_1006696_pt1 | contig 10995 bp, 7 predicted proteins | sample SirMexnodulemix_FD_89961 | JGI IMG/M metagenome (GOLD analysis project Ga0123340, IMG submission 89961) | Root nodule microbial communities of legume samples collected from Mexico - Siratro Mexico nodule mix | ecosystem: Host-associated > Plants > Roots > Nodule | place: Mexico: Nepantla... | reverse complement strand
TATTTAATTATTATTTAAAGGTAGATAAGAATGAATAAAAAAAGATACGGTAAGATAAATAAGAGATACGATCAGATGAAAATGAAGGTCATGATAACTTTTCTAAAAAAATAAAAATAAAAATAAAAAACAAATTTTTACGTATAAATAAGATGGAGTGGAAGGAAAGATACCAAAGAGAGAAAAAGAAAGAAATAAGAAAGAGGAAGAGAAAAAAAAAGAAAGAAAGAAATAACATATTTTTAAATGAAACTTTAGTACATAAAATTATTATATTATTTTTATTTAATTAATATTTTATATCTTGTTTTGTTGCAATTATTATTTTTATTTTTATGATTATTTATTTTAACTAGTTAAATCATAATTCAACACAATGTCATGAATCATTAGATCGGTTTCATTGTAAAATTATTGAAAAATAACTTTTTAAAATATTTTTTAATATAAAAAAATCTTAAATTTCCTAAATAAATATTTTTTTAAATAAATAATTTATGAGATAATATAATAATACTTTATTACATTTAACGTGAAGATTGCTATGATTATTTATTTGGTGAAAACACATAAAAGAATATTGAAAAATTTGTGAAAGAAAAGTATTATTTTTTCTAATTTACTGAAACAGATAAATTTTGAAAGTTATTATTTTATATGGGGATTATGTTTTTTTTTTATAATAAAGAAATTGTGTTTTAAGATATGGTTTTAGCTTTTGTTTTTTCACTTGGATGGAAGGCTTTATTAAAATTGTATTACAAGCATTATTTATTTATTTATTTTCATTGAGGTCGGTAAATACAAATTTCAAGCTTAGAAATACAATTTTATTAAAAAAAACTAGAAAGTGCGACTTTAACATATAATTTGAAATAAAACTTAAATATTATTTTATTGTAGGACTTTTTCATTGCAAATCATACTTATTTTTTTAAAAAACAATATTACCTATTTTAGTAAATTACAGAAAAATTTATTACATCCTTATCATAAATTTTCCAAAAACCTTATGATTGTGGGGGTCTATGCTTTATTATTGGAATTTGCCTCTGAGAATCATAACATGTAGGAGGGGTCTCTTGCAGAAAACTAGCTCATGTTCTTAGCATTTTCCCCTTCTTCTCCACACAAATAAAATGCATTAAATTGGACAGCAAGGGAATGAGAATCACGGAATGCCACCCATGCTGCAAATCCCTATCCAATTTTATATTTTTTAACTAATTTATTTTTTAATAAAGACTTTTGATTTAATAATGATTCAATCATGTGTACTGTGCAATTTTTTAGAACTTCCTCCATTTTTTTTTATATTTATTTGTCTGAAAGCTTCAATTATTTTAATTTAGAATTAAGAATCCACATGTCTCATCCTTTAAAAAAGGGAGAAAATAAAAATAAAATAAAACATCTTCAAATACGTGGTCTCTTCAAAACGACGCGGTTTCCTCTGCCAGATATCCACCTGAAATCTGAGGTTCCTTCTGATTGTTACCCCTTTCTCTCTCTCAGTCTCAAGCTAGAAACTTTTTTCAATTTTGCTTTCTGGGTAGGTTTCAAAATCTGTGTCAGAAAACTCTTTCACCATTTTTTCTTCTTTTCTTTCTTATTGTTCATGTGCTTTCTAATTACGTCATGCAGCTAACTAGCTTTCTTTTTGCCTTCTTTTGGGAATTTTTCAATTTGCTTAATTTTTTTTAGAGGGATTAATTGTTATTTGAAAGTCACAAGCAATGGTGAAGGACACTGCGTACTATGACGCGTTAGGTGTGAATTTTGATGCATCTGCTGCAGATATCAAGAAGGCTTATTATGTCAAGGTAATAAATAATGAAATGAATGTCCTTCACTTTTTCTGATTTGTGCAACCAGAAAATTAGATTCGAGAATGTTCTTGTATTGTTACCTGATCTGATATGGAATGTTCAATTTGATTATACTATGTGTTTGTGTTATGGAATCGACTAGGTGAATATGGCTTCGGTTTTTTTGTTGTTTGAATTTGAATAAACCATCAATTTTGTCTTTGAAGTATCAACCCCTCTTCTAAACGGTCCTTAAACTAATGAAATTATAAAAGTTGTCTCCATAGAGTATTGAATATCCATCAATATTTGATATATTTTACAGAAATTGAGGAACTAGTTTGAAGAATTTTTCAACACATGAGGGACTATGTAGCATGATTTGTAATACTTTAGTGGCTACATATATGCTTTCATTAGTTTAAGGAGAGTTTAGCAGAGAGGGTGATGCTTCATGGACTAAATTGATGGTTTGATTTTAATTTTTTATACATTCTAAGACTTGGTTAATTTGGCATTTTCTATTTTGAATTGTTTGTGAAAGTTGGAGTTGAATAAACCCAAAGGTTGAAGCTGTTTATTGATCTTGTTCTGCCTTCAATAGCTGCTAATTTCAAATGTTCTCATCATCAAACAACACTTAGTTAGTGACACAGAAAAAATATAGGTTGAGTTTTGGGGAGAGAGTGGAAGAAATGATTAAATATCTAGAAAACTACATTCATGCAGGTGTTTTACCCTTTTATATTGTTTTCTTACTGAATCTTAAACTTGACAGTTTCCTCCTTTTTGTCAATTTAATAACTGTTAATCTCTCTCTCTTCCCTTTTCAGGCAAGAATTGTTCACCCTGACAAAAATCCTGGGGATCCCAAGGCTGCAGAAAATTTTCAGGTAAGCACTAAGAAGCTGTGTTTTGTCAGATTCCCAAAACGAAGATATATCTAATAGATGTCATTAACAAAGTTATTTACACCCTTCTTAGTTCTTACTGTTAGACGTTTTACAGTATAACATATAGAAGTATTTATACATTTGAATCTCCCTCTTTGTATATTTACCAGAAACTTGGTGAGGCTTACCAGGTTTTAAGTGACCCCGTGAAGCGTGAAGCATATGATAAAAATGGAAAGGAGGGAGTATCACAGTAAGTTTATATTATCTTCCATGACTGAACAGTAATTAGCTAACAATTGCCAGCATTTAGTTAATGCTCCATCAAATAGTGAAGTGTTGATTTTGCAATTCAAAGATAACTCGTGAAGGTTATTATCAAAAAGCAGTTTCTGGTATAATTGTCTAATCTCTCACTGAATTTTCCTTTTCTTGTTACTATATCCAGTTGTTGTCAGATTTAAACTTGAACCAAACATATGTAACTTTGCCATTGTTGCCAACCTCGTAGGTTATGTTTCTTTTTGTTGCAAGTTAGAAAGCAAGTCTAACCAAACTTAGTGAAACTCATTGAAGATATTTTATTGTATTTGTTCAAAATGCCATATAGTCAAATGTTACTGAGAAAGGTTTTTAAAAAATCTTCTCAATTAATCAAGTTTTGTTTATAGAAAATCTATAATTTGATCAAGTGTACTAGTTCTCTGAGTATTTTCCACTGTGAGGTATCAAATTATTGTGGAGACCTAATATTGTTTTATCTGAGGGATGAAAGAATGAACTTCTCTGTTTTGTATTGCACTAGAATTGCAACTGTTTAAAGAGTACACTATCTCCATCTCACGATTTCAAGACTGAACTGTAGTACCATAAAATCCAGATCGATTCTATACTATCTAAAAAGGAAAGAGAAACAATTCTAGCTAATTTGCTAGAATACTAAGAAGTAAAATAAAGTCCTAAAATTATGATATAACGTAACTCTCAAAATTAGTATTAATCTATCAACCAATTAAGGCTTGTTTATTTATGAGGAATCCGCTAACATCATTATTTTAGATATTTCAAGATGAATCTAATGTAACAGAATGTTTTCATGAATTGAGAAACCTGCAAAATACACTGATATTTTTTTCAGAGATTCCATGATGGACCCTACAGCTGTATTTGGAATGATTTTCGGAAGTGAAGTTTTTGAAGAATATATTGGACAACTTGCACTGGCTTCTCTAGCATCTATAGAGATTGATGAAGGCATACAGGATCCTGAAGTTCAGAGGCAAAAAATTCAAGAAAAGATGAAGGTATTATTTTTATTTAGTGCTTTATGATGGTTGTACTGTTCCCCCGCATATTTTAGTAGCTGAAACTTTTTCCTTGTTGTAACCGTAGGCATGGCAGAAGGAAAGGGAGCTGAAGCTTTCAACAATTCTGAAAGACAGGCTGCAACTATTTGTTCTTGGTCAAGAAGATGAATTCACTGCATGGGCAAAGTCAGAAGCTCGTAACCTTTCTAAAGCTGGTAAATTCCTCTCTTTGTCATATAATTTTAATAATGTATTATAATTACATCCATAAATTATAATGATTTATGGATGTAATAGAACTTTTCAGTTTTATTTCACAGAAAATTGTTTTAGAGGTGCAAATTTTATGTTTTTTTTTTTTTTCATTTTTGAAATATAATTGGCATTATTCAAAGAAATTAAAACACATTCATTCTTGTGTAATTTAGAATCTTTAAGAATGCTTCAACATGCTATAGAAATTACATTATCTTTTAGTGAAAGGAGATGTCCAAATAATGTGTAATTTGTAAGCCTATCATGCTAGCAAATCAGGTCTGTTGTTGTCCTGATTTCTGTTGTTGAATTATTAGGATTCTTACTATGCTACAATGTTATTAAGTTATGCCAAGCTTGTACTAGTTGTTGTGCCACATTTCTTCTTGAGCTTAAGTACAATTTTAGGTGTTTAATGATGAATCTATCCCATGATTGTACCATTGAATGAGTGGTCCTATGCTTGTTGTACAGAAAAGATGTATAACCTAGGCCTTATTTTGCAGAATCTTAAATGGAATGTGAAATCCCACTGAGGCAAGATGCTTATGTACTCTTGGACTACTGAACTCAATCCACTAAAAGCCTTAATTTGTGGACAACATAACCTTGCATGTCATTGGATTAACTTTGAAATTTATTATAAAATTTAGATTGAATCTTAAGTGTTCGAGTGTTACTTTTGGAGTACCTTATTACAGTTTCTCTTTCCAGAGACGATTCCATATTCTCCATGAAATGGAATTTAACTTTTTCCTGCCATACCATCCCTAAAATACAGGAGTAGAAGGGAGTTTAGCCTGTAATAACTCTGCTGAAACATTTTTCTCGTGAGACTTGAAAATTCTGCATGATAGTATCCATTTCTGCATATTGTAGCCCCTCTTGTATTTACTTCAAACACATGAATTTCATCATGTTGTTGTTTCATCTTAGAAGTTTTAATCTGATAGGAACCTTTGGGTCATGTCAAATGATGAAAATGCCAGCATCCTGCACATTAAAAGGATGACAGGGTTGTAAAATTCATGTAGGACCAGATGATATATGATTGATCTCTCCTGGTTCTGTTCTTCCCTTGCAATTTCATAACTCATTTCTGGCATTATTTTTAGCTTTTGGAGAGGCCATGCTACATACAATTGGTTACATCTACACACGAAAAGCTGCAAGAGAACTTGGAAAGGATTTACGGTACATGAATGTTCCCTTTTTGGCTGAGTGGGTTCGAGATAAAGGACACCGTATTAAGTCACAAGTAACAGCAGCCTCAGGTTGTGGACTATTTGTTTTTATATCTGGGTAGGGATAAAAGGCCCTTTTAGTCCCACATCCCTCATTTTTTTAGTTTTAGTTTAGTCTCATAAGTTTAAAAAGTTTTACTTTAGCTCCTTAAATTTCTTTGTTTGATTAAATTGGTCCTTCCATCAATTAATCACACTAAAATATTGACTTTGGCTGATGTGGTAAACTCTTATTTCTTGTGCCATCTGTTATGGTTTTTCAATAGTTTCCAATATGACCAAATTAGTGTGATAGATTGATGTAAGGACTAAATTCAATCTTTTTAAACTTAGAGAACAAAATTAAAAAAATAAGATGGGACCAAAAGGGTTTTTTGGCCTTTGGGAAGTTCTAGTGTATCAGTTGAAAAAGGATATGGGCATTTGGAAGGTTTTAATGTAACTCAACTGTTTCTTTAGGAGCTGTGTCCCTAATTCAAATACAAGAAGAGCTCAAGAAGCTCAACCAAGGAGAAAACAAGGAAGAAAACATAGTCAAAGCTATTGAAGATAAGAAGGATGCCATGGTTAATTCTCTATGGCAGATCAATGTGATTGATATTGAATCAACTCTGTCCCATGTTTGCCAAGCAGTGAGTTGCAGTATATACTTTCTGTAGTTTGAAATTTTAATTGTAACAGTCAAATTCTTAATATTTATTTAGTGGCTATAATTAAACCCTACTGGTACTTTTGTCTACCTAAAACTCTTGAACTTTCTTTGTTATCCCCCTAAACTATTTTAAATCCCCTTCTGCTCATATCCACCAATCAAAACATTATATTTCATCTAAAATTAAAAAGTTCCAATTTTCCCCTTATTTAAAACCTTAAGCTCACATTCTATGAATTCTTCCAAAGTTCATCACATATTCAACTTCTGAACCTTTTAAATCATTTTCTATCTCAAATTCATCTCAAACATCTAATCATCATGAGAGTTTTATGTAAAGAAAAAGTGATAGAAGTATATGATCGTAAAAATTAGAAATTTGATTTACTAAGTTTGAGTAAAAACTTATCGTGGGACAAAAATTACACATCAATAAAGGGTCAAAAATATAGTTAAGCCTAACTTTTACCTTGGAAAACAATGGTGGACCATGAGCTCTCCTAACGTATTTACATACATATTGAACAGAAATGCATGCTATGAAATGTTGAATAAGCATATCATATATATTGAAATGCCAATTAATGACAAATTTTAAGAAAATAGTTGTTATTTTTCTCAGGTTCTTAAAGATCCTAGTGCCTCCAGAGATGTTCTGAAGTCTCGGGCCAAAGCATTGAAAAAGTTAGGAACCATCTTTCAAGTAAGTGCTTGATTTCTGATTTTAGTTCATCAACAACTACTATGACTGCATAGTTGTGTCACATGTTAGCATGGGATTAACAAAGATTTCAATAACCAGCTGTTACACATTTTGTTTGGTCCCTCAAAATATCTGGAAATTTAGTTAGTCCTTTGAAAAATCTAATAAATTTAATGAGTAGCTAAAATGATGGAGAAATTAATGGGATGTCAAATACAGGAAACAAGCGGAATGCTGAAAGGGTAAAGGCATCAGGGGTTATTTGTGATTGCAAGGTACCTTTCAAACTCAAAGGCATCTTTTATTATGTGGTAGTGAATGTTGGGTGGGATTTAAAGGAACGATATGAGCATATAGGAGAATTGAGAATGTTAAGATGAATATATATATATATAGTCATATAAGAAAGTACATAACATGGAATGACTATCTGAGAAAAAGATTGGTGTGGCATTCTTGAGGAATAGATGACAGAAAACCGGTTAAGGTGGTATGAACACGTACAAAGAAGACCATAAGAGGACCTGTTTGAAGAGTAGGTTGCATGACTTATAGTTATATGAACAAATGAGGAGACCAAAAACGAAGTTGGAGGACGAAATAAGGTGAGATTTTCACTTATAAATTATAGAAAAGTCTTATTTTTAGTCGGTCTGGGTTTTTAACACCTCTCTCACACCGTGACTCTTCCAACTCGTATGTGGGACTACATATTTAAAGGTGACTCGATAGCGGGTGGTCTGATAGGTTAAAGAACCTTGTTAGGATAGACCCTAATATACCATCTTAAAAAGTGGACTTTAAGTCTAACTCAACCTTGTAACTCAACCTTGTAAAATCGATTTGTAAGATGACTTTTGCACCCATTTATAAATTATTAAAAAATCTTATCTCTATAGATCTTTCATAATAACTTTCATAATAACTTTAATGTTTAATTATGCCAAATGATGTCATATGATCCACGTAGCCGACCTCACCAGCTTTGTTGCAATGAGAAGCTAAAACCACATCACTTTTGGTAAATGTAGGAACCAAAAGCATAATAAAAATTTTCAAGAAACGAAAACCCAATTTCAAGATATTTTAAGGGACCAAAACATGTTTTACCATTTTGTTTATATGAAATTAAGAATGTTTCATTTTTTGCTCCTCAGGGTGCTAAGGCTCCTTATAGCAGAGAAAACAGCCTACGCAAAGAAAGTGGCAAACCAGTAGATGCTCTTTCCTCATCATAGTCATGTTGTTCAGTTTGTTTGATATGGTTATGCAGCGAGTAGTATTGTACTATTCTTATGGCCTTCTGCTTCTCTGGATTTTGAACATTGTTTGATACAGTGCTGCAATTCTGTTGATAGGCATGGTATGTAATATCACTTGAACTCATGGATTGGACTAGCCTGCCATAATTACACACTTGTATTTAATAATTATCATATAGTTGTAATTGATTTCAGTCTATTCTTATTACCATATATACACACTGGTTCATTTTTTTTGAGTGTTACTTTGAGTTAAATTTTAATCAACTTACTTTTATCTCAAGTTTTGAATTATCAATTTAGTTTACTTGCTCCTTTATGATCTCAATTTTCTATAAAGTTGACCCCACATTTTAACAGTTAAATGTCGTATGTGGAAGTCCTAAACTATTTGCTGTTTTTTATTTTTATTTTTTTTTTCTCAGTATCATATTAATTGTTTTTTTACATTAAAAAAAATAACAAAACTTACGTACACAACTATAGGCAACTTTTTTTAATGATTCTCTAATTAGATTCTTTGGAGTTTCACTTTAATAATGGAATATTTTAATCAGTTTTTTTATTTTTGTTAAATTATGTTTCATAGAGATGAAACTTTAGATTATAGTATTAATAATAGAACAAATAGTATCTATGTTATTGTATTTAAGTTTTGTTTTATTTTTAAATTATATTTTTAAAAATTTTCAATGAAATATTACAATTTTGATTTTAATTTTGTTCTTTAATAAATATTTATTGTTTTAGAATACTCCATAGAACATTTGTAAAAATAAGAAAAGGAGTAAAGATGTTTTCGTAAATTTAGTCCCTAATAAATAAAATTATATTGAAATTGCTATTTCTCTTAACAATTAAGAAAATTTTTAAAATCTTTCAAAGTAAAATGGATAAATAAATTATTATGAAAGTTGAAAATGATGCTAAAATTTATGACATTATAAAAAAAGTACCCAGAATGTTATTATTTTAATTATTATTAAAGGTGATGAAATAGATCGGTTGGGCTCATTAATGAGAAAAGAGAAAAAAAACATCAATTTGTTATTAATAAAATTAACTCAAATTGGAAAATTTAATTAAATTATCTCAAATATATTATAATTCAATCTAAAAATTTACTTGAATATAAATTTTAACTTAGTATTTGAAGAATTGAGTTTATAAAATAAACTAAGAATAACCATTAATATATATTTACATTTCTTACGAATATTAAAAACTTAAAAGTTATATAATGAATTTAAACACTTAGATTTTTTTTAAGAGTTGACCAACTTGTCAATTTGCTGTATTAATAATTATTGAATCATTTTGTAAGATCTAAATCTTCTTATTATTTCTCTTTATCAAAACATTCATTACTTTTTATTTGGATTTTATTTTTTTTTGTATAAAAATAAAAAAAAACAGTAAAATTTTCTATCCCGATAAAATACTTACGAAAATTCTATTTTATTACTTCTTTTATTTACATGGTAATATGTTAATTAATTTAAAAAGTAAGAATATAATTAATACTATCTTAAACTTTAAAAATCAATAAATAAAACATTTATAGTAGAACAAATTTCTATGTGCAGAAGTGATAAAGTTTATAACACAAGGTGGTAAAGTGGATTTGGATCTACCATTCTACAAAATAATTAAAAAAAAAAACATTTAAAAATGCTAAATCAATCAATCATCATGCATATTCTATGGATCCAAAGTGCAAAATACTTGTTTGCGTGCAACTGTTAAAAATGATGAACAACACCACACCACAAGATATGTATAAAAAAAAATAGCCATTTAAAGCAAACAAGTTGAGTCATGATTGATGAATGGTAATGAAAATCACTCCACTACTTGGTTACTAATCCATTGGATAAAATGATTGATACCAATAAAAAGGATAACTCAGAAAGATTCTAAAGGGAAAAAAATTCAAAATTTCAATCGATTAGAGATTATGTAGTAATAAAGAATATAAAATGAGAGAGATAAAGTTTGATCTTGAAGGATTATATTTAGATTTAGGATTTAGATTTAGATTAATTATATAGAACTTTTAAAATGAGTTCAGATCAATATATAGGTGGTATAATTTATAATTCAAGTTAGGTTTTCAAAATAATAACCTAAACAAAAAATAGATCTTTTTTGGTCTCATGTTTATATGGAGTAAATAAATACAGGGTTCGAGTCCTAATTTTATAAATAAATTAGTATAAATATTTTGACCATGGTCTGTATAATGTGTATTAAATAAGACTATCAATTTTATAGTAAAATAAATTTTTATGGATCTTTAATTGTTTTAATTACATGTTATAAATATGGAAAACGAATAACACTGCTTCAAGTAATATTTAGATTGGACTTATAACATCTCAAATTTATAATATAATATTTCTCACTGTAATGTTTAAAATTATATTATTATTACTAATTTAAATATTTTATTATTTTTGAAATTTATAAACAACATCAAATAATTATTTCATTGATACAAAAATTAAAAAAAAAACTTTAAGTTTGATCTCTTTTGTAAAAAACATAATTTTATCTCATCATAATTAAAAACTAAAATTAAATTTACATATCTATAAATATGTGAAGAATAAAAAAAGAGATAGAATGCAGGGAAAAAAATTAAAGAGGTGTTATAAAGGATTACTATGATTAGTAAGGTAAGGATATGAGATATTTATCATTTTATCTAATTATTTGTCTCTAATCTTATCTTACTTAATTATTTATTTATTTATTTTATGATTATCTTTATTTAATAAGATATTTCTTATTCTTCTATGCTATTTTTTTTTTTTTTTAATTACTTTTTTTTTTTTTTTTTTAATTTTTTTTTATTTTTTTTTTTTTTTG
>Ga0123340_1006694_pt1 | contig 10998 bp, 11 predicted proteins | sample SirMexnodulemix_FD_89961 | JGI IMG/M metagenome (GOLD analysis project Ga0123340, IMG submission 89961) | Root nodule microbial communities of legume samples collected from Mexico - Siratro Mexico nodule mix | ecosystem: Host-associated > Plants > Roots > Nodule | place: Mexico: Nepantla... | reverse complement strand
CATGGAAAACCTTCTTTTATAGCAGCAGGGATAATTTTGTAATTTACTCATGTCTATTATTGGAATTTTGAAAATTATGGAGGTGCAGGAAGATGATATGGAGGTGCAGGAAGAAGCAGTCTTGCATGAGATAAGACAATACAAATTTAACAAAAAAAAAATTCTCTCTATTATCATATTTTTGAAAAAATAAATGATAATCTATATTATGTGTAGCACAAAGTTATTTTGTTTATTTCTTAAAAACTTTAATTATAAAGGCAATGGAGACATTCGCAACATTCTGAATAGTTATAAGCCATAATTTGAATTTGTTTAGTTGGATAAAAAATTGAATAAATAGATTTTCATTATGTTTAGATTAAAAATATGCAAAATAGTAATAAATAAAGAACAGTTTTGCTTTTCTCTGAAGTCAAATGATTGAATAGAAAAGTAGTGAGAAAGAAAATGACTTTTTTTTTTCATTTTTCTTCTCAGTATACATTTACCTTTAATACGTGTAGATCTTGCGGGTTGGAAAGAAAATAATAAAGGATTAAACATGATTGTAATTCCGTTTCGATAAAATACTTAAAATATTTAGTTATGCAAACAAATACTATTTTTAGCTTGTAATATTTTGATGTATTTAAAAACATTTACTTTGATACTGATAAATAACACTTTTTAAAATATAAAAATGATTAAAAATATCATGATGATATAACTTATAACAAGATCTAAAATAGATACAGTTCTTTGTGTACCTCATTTCTTATAAATTTACTCTTTTAAGTAATCATTTTTATAAATTTAAATAATTACCACAATAGAAAATCCTGTGCGTACATCCTCACTTATCCTCTTCCTGCTACTCCCTTCTAATTGGTTATATGTATTCTCTCCCCAATCGTGTAACTCCAACTTTCCTTTTCCTAATTCCTTCCCAATCCCATTCTTCAAGCATAACCAAAAAATCTATAATATCATTTAACCATTCCAAATTTCAAAGCCCAAAATCTTCAATTGGTCATTCTAGGTGTTATATACTGCAATCAATGGCTTCTTCAATCCCTAATGCGCCCTCAGTGTTGAATTGCCAGAGCTATGTCGGTCTCCGAGCGCAGCAGAGGACCTTCAACTTTTGCGTTCCTCGAACTGTCACGAAGTCCTTCCCTTCGCGCCTTTTCGTAGTGAGAGCGAGCGATTACGATTTCGAAGCTGCCGTTGTCGCCGGAAAGGTTCCGCCGGCGCCTCCCGTGCCGCCTAAACCGGCGGCTCCGGTTGGAACTCCGGTGGTCCCTACACTTGTGAGTCTATTCATTGTTTTTTGCATTACTGTAACTAACTCTGCATTGCTTCGCAATGGTTTGATTGGTTTGTTGGATCTTGGATCAGCCACTTCACCGGCGTCCTCGCCGCAACCGGAAGTCGCCTGCGCTTCGGTCGGCTTTTCAGGAAACGAGCATTTCGCCGGCGAATTTTGTGTATCCGCTCTTCATTCACGAAGGTTGGTCTCTTTGCACACGGTGATGTTTAATAGCTTAGGACTTATTGCTTATAAGTTATAAGCATTTTGAGTAAACACTGTTCTAGTTTCGTTTCGTTGTTCACTTCACGGTCATTTGTGCTAAGAATACTATAGAGGAAGTATTCTCTTGATTATTTGAGTTTGGATCATGAGAATGGAGTTTGAACTTACAGGAGAAGAGGATACTCCGATCGGAGCTATGCCTGGATGCTACAGGCTTGGGTGGAGGCATGGACTTGTAGAAGAGGTTTTATCTGCTACTGTTTATGTGTCTCTTACTGTTATGCATGACATAAATGAATCCCTTGTTTGCCTTGAGTTTTTTATTTTATTGTTAGGTTCTTCAATTTTAGTCTGAAAGATATAAAGTGAGTGGAGTTTAGGGATCTATTAGAGTGATTTACAAGTTAACAAAATCAAACCATTCACACGTAATTGTGAATCTGGGGTTAGAGACGTCTCTCTACTTCTGTTTTAAAACCAGACTGCCCCTACTTGGAGCAGAAAAATGTATACCAGTCATTTAACCTCAAATTAACTGCAAAGTCAGCCTGTAGAGAAACCGGTTAACCCAAAAACCTCAGTAAAAAATATAGTTATTAATATGTTATTTAAAAAAAATTATTAAAAAAATAAAAACAAACCTAAAATATTTATTATTTTTTTATTCTGTGTCTAAACTTATTATTAATGAAGATTGATGTCTATTAAGTATGATAACTTATTTTATTTAAAGTTTTATATACATTTTAAAGGCTGCTAACCTATAAATTTATGTTTTATTTTACTTTTTAGCATCATAAAATTATGATATTATGGTTTTTTAACGTTGTTTTACATATTATTTAACTACTATAATAATTTTATTAATACTAGTCAATTTCTATTCAACTATGGTTGAACAGTTGTCTTAGCTGGTTCAATGACCGGTTTGGTTTTAAAGATATAATTGTCGAACTACTAGACTTTCTTTCAGGTTTGGTTTTAAAGATATAATTGTCGATCTATTAGACTTTCTTTTGCAAAATATTGTTCGCATAAGTCTCAGAATTTTTTCCTTTTGCTTTAATGTTTCTTCTATAATCAAAGTAAAAATATTCTTTTGTACTTTGCTACTTCTACGATTTAGAACTATAGGTCAACCCATTAAGAGTGATCCAGAGGTAAATGTTTTGTCTTTGTACTTGATTAAAGACAAATTTACAGCACTGGTTGATCTATGTAGCCAACCCACCTAGTGGGAAGAGACTTTGTGGTTGTGGTTGTGTATATGTTTATAGATCTGGTTCATTGTTTTGAGTACTATTTTAGCTACTTTTTAGAAGTTCCATGTTCTTTCAATTTGATCAAAGAGTTTTGTCAGATTTTATTGTTCCTTTAAGTATCTGACCTGTTTAAATCATGCCTTTCTGGGGAAGCTGGCAGGTTTTGCTTGGGTACTTTTCTAATATAGTACTAATGAAAATACAATTGCTATTGCACTTGTGTGTCCACATTCTTTTGTTATATTATCTTATTTTAATTAAAACAATGTTGGAGAAGCAATATAGATTGCAGATTTGCATGAAAGAGGAAGAAAGAAAGACGTAATTGTATTGTAAAGCAATTTTATATGGGGTTATTTTAAGTTGATGGATAGTTTATTCCTACTATTTTCTTTTTCTTTATTGTTGTATACATGACAGAATAATAGTTTTGAGGTTCACAATATTGAAAATTTAAACTAAAGGGCAAAATAGGAATATGAAATTATATACAAAGTGGAGGTATCTCCATTATATGTTGTTGTAGATGTTATAGATTATAACTAAGGAGTAGAGACACACATGAAACCTTTTTCTTGTTTATATTCCTAAACTATGTGGGTGATGTTATTTTGACTATATCTTGTTTAACTCATTAAAGTTTAGTAATTTTCAATGGCCATTTTGTTCTTCAGGTTGGAAAAGCACGGGATGTTGGTATTAATAGTATTGTGCTCTTCCCAAAAATTCCAGATGCTTTAAAGGTTCTATTCTCTCTCCTATAAACTATAGGTTTTCAGTAGGATAACTGTAGCACAATCTAATATGACAACTTTTCCCCTTTAGTCTCCCACAGGAGATGAAGCATACAATGAAAATGGTTTAGTGCCTCGGACAATACGTTTGCTCAAGGATAAGTACCCAGACCTTGTAAGTGAACCGATTTTCATAATTTAAGATATATTTAGTGGTTCATGTAGAAAGTTAAGCCAATGACCTTTCTCATTCAATCTTTCTTCAGGTCATATATACAGATGTTGCATTAGATCCTTATTCATCCGATGGACATGATGGCATAGTTAGAGAAGATGGTATGCTATCAAATTTGTCCTTTATACTCGTAATTGGAAACCTGAGAAAAATGTAGAAATTATAGGTTTTTTTGTTGGTTCTCTCCATATTTGAATCAATGTTGTTATTTCCCACACCATATGGATCTCAAAAACATGGAGCATATGTGTCATATGGAGATATAAGTTTGGTTTGTTGGTAAAAGTTAGAGAGAGGAAAAGAAAGGGCATGGGTTCTAGGTCTTCTCGCTAACCAAAACTAACATTTTTGTTGATAAAATATAATGTCATACTGAACATGATTGCTTGACTTAATTCATGATAATTATGTGAATTTGAGGCATGGATGCTAAGTAAGAATATTCTTCAAAGATGATCTTGCTTTATGATGAGAAGTGGTCCTGAAAAAGTATCGAATTGCTCCCAATATTGTTGCACTTATTCCTCTTGCTTCATACCTGGCTAGATTTCTTAAGGATGTTGGATCACGGATTGCCCAAATGCCCTACTATAACACACCAAAACATTGACCAAATTAAGTTTAGTCCCAGATTTCACCCATTTAAACCTTGACAAAGCACATCCCTCCATTGCCTTCTTAACTGCGTGTATCCTCTCCCTAACTGAATCCCCTTCAACTGAAAATATTTCTCATCCTTGTTAACTACTTGTAGGCATCTACTTCAGCAAACAAAGGAATATCTATCGTCTCTTGGGTCAATGTGGTCCATATTTGAATCTTCCATGTTCTGACTCCTAGTGATGCATTTCTCCCAAGTCCCAACCATACTTTTATTGAAGAACTGGGTTGGATTTTCAAGAAGGTGGTTCAATCTTTTTCATTCTCGCTTCTTGTAGCTCACTGCAAGATTCTAAACTACTTCAAAGTTTCTAAACATCTCTCCCAAGAAATCTGTTGCTTCTATTCTTGCACAAAAGTGCACTTCTCCCTGGATCTTTTATTACTTTGGATAGAAACCTGGTTTCTTATTACAAGGAATAAGGTAAATCTCCCCTAAATATAGGGCTGCAGAATTTTGAGGGTCTGCACCTCTCCATACCAGAAGCACCAATTCTCTCACTAATTACAAGATGATATTTTTTCTTAACTCTATTTATGGACGGCTACGAGTGATACCCTTCGTGGACTGTAAATAACCAACTAATGTGTTATCTGACTATGTTTTGTTTTTGTTTCCTTTTGGATTAGCAGATAATTAGGACCACAAGAAGAGAATAGGTTTCTACTTTTGCATTTGAATCACCATCATATGGGTACCCTAAGTTTTATGGTAGGATGTCTACCTACTTATAAGCTAACCTTAAAGTATTTTTGGATCGCAAATGAAATTATTTGCAATTGAAATGTGAATAGAATTGGGAATGGAGTTGCTTGGAATGGTAAGTATGTGCAATGAAAATATACATCAATATAAATAAAGCTAGGCTAATCGAACACGGCATTATATACAACAGACAAGGTAAGAAAATGAGTATTGATTCATTTCATTCTGCAACGAATGGTCATTTCTGATTCTGTGGAATCAAGACTCAGTGATTTTTTTTCCCATGCTACCCATGAAAAAAACTGAAATGGAATCGGAATTTCCCCTTTGCCATTAGTAGTGACTTCTATTTTTAGTTTAGTACTTGTTGAATATGTTTAGTCTGTTTTTCCTTTATTCCAATAGTATTATTATTCAAGAAGAAAATGAGCATTGATTCATTTCATTCTACAATGAATGGTCATTTCTGTTTCTGTGGAATCAAGACTCAGTGATTTTTTCCCATACTATCCATGAAAAAAACTGAAACGGAATTGGAATTTTCCCCTTTGCCATGTAGTAGTGACTTCTACTTTTAGTTCAGTACTTATTGGATATGTTTAGCCTCTTTTTCCTTTATTCCAATAGTATTATTATTCAAGAAGAAAAATATTCTTTCTTTAGAAATAATTGCCATCGATCTAAAGTGTAGTATGTGTCTCTATTTGTTTCCATGAATCAACTTTAGTTGGGAAAGAGTTGGACCTGATCTGGATGAGTTTGAAGGAAGTGGTCCTTCTTCATTAATTAAATTATATATCCTTGATATCCTGTAGGAGTTATTATGAACGACGAAACAGTTCATCAGCTGTGTAAACAAGCTGTAGCCCAGGTAATGACTGTGTCCTCTATGTTCTTTTTCAACTGTAAGCTGATACCAATTATTTTTTTCAGATTTCCTGAGCACATTGATAATCTCCAGTAAGGCCTTAAACGTTCATTTACTTCCAAATAAATTTCATTTGTTTCATTTATGGATGTGGTATCAATTCATGTAAATAATGGGTTCAACATGGTGGTGTCGAGATTATAAGAATAAAATAAAAGAGGAAAAAGCCAATGCTTTAGGGATATTAACGGTTGATAATACTGAGAAAATCATCATATGCTTTTATGCTCATTATCTTGACAGTTTCCTTGCTTTGTTTCTCTATTACATCATTAACATCATGTTTGTCTCTTTCTTTTTAATTTACCAAAAGGCCCGAGCCGGAGCAGATGTTGTTAGTCCTAGTGATATGATGGACGGTCGGGTAGGAGCACTGCGTGCAGCTCTTGATGCTGAAGGCTATCAGCATGTTTCTATAATGTCCTATACAGCAAAGTAATTTTTACTTGCCATTTCTTTTTCATATCTAATTTTCTGTCTATACAAGCCTGCACTGGAAATTACTGAAGACCTAGTCAGCTATGGAGATCTATACATGCATCCAAAATTAGAAATAACTACAGTGAAAATAAAAAAGATAATTTGAAAATTGAAACTCTAAAATAACTAAAGATGTAGTATTATATTTCATTGATCCATTATAACTTGAAAGAATGAGTTTATGGAGAATCTAGAGCTAGTATCAAACGATCTCTATTGTCTAGCATAGGTTATTCAAGAGATCCAAAGTGTGTGGGGTATTGATTCACTTTTTTATGTGAAACAGTTCCAACGTGAACAAGTTGGTTTCTTTCTCATCCAACGTATAGTTTTATCATTCTTACTGCCATTGTTATGACAGTCTCACTCATTTAGATTTGCCTCTTCTTACTGCCATGAGATATCTCACTACTTTTGCTAATTGTTACTTAATGAGTTTATTCATTGACAAACAATTCTGTAAGAATATAAATTATACTTAACAAGATGGATTGATGGAGGTTGTTATTGGCTTCATCCACCTCCTTTTTGTGTCTGGTACATAATTTGGTCCAAAACAATGCCATTTATCTATTGCGAACAGGTATGCAAGTTCTTTCTATGGTCCATTTAGAGAGGCACTAGACTCCAATCCCCGGTTCGGAGACAAGAAAACGTATGTATCATCTTGAAATTGAACTTACCATTTTATATCAATATTACAGTACTGATTCTTGGTTTGTTCATAAATATGGCTTGGCTGAACAAAAGTTATCAGATGAACCCAGCTAATTACAGAGAAGCTCTGACTGAGATGCGGGAGGATGAATCGGAAGGAGCTGACATTCTCTTGGTTGGTTCACTTTTTTTGTGTGTGCTTGGGCGCAATTTATGCTCACTTTTACCTATACTATTTTTACAAACAAGAACAAATGGATTTGCAGGTGAAGCCTGGTCTTCCTTACTTGGATATTATAAGGCTGCTCAGGGATAATTCTCCTTTGCCAATTGCAGCATATCAGGTTCTTTTCTCTGCCAATTCTAGCACTAAGCAAAATATTTCTGATTAAATGTTGATAAAATATTCAATAAATTTTATCCGGTGAATTCTGCATTAAGCTTGCTGCAAGCGACAAAAGGCTATCATTTATATAGTAGACAAATATAAACTCTAATTTAATCAGCTGAGGTACAAGTTTATGGGTGATTTAACAGTTAATGGATGCGGTTACTCTTGACAGTGATATCCTAAATTATCATGCCTTTAAAGCTGGGAATAAAAGGAAACCTCTGCATACTTTTATGTGAAGGAAAAGATATAGTTCTGTATAGTTTTAAAACAAGTTTGTTTTGCTTTATCATCTTCACCACCCTTTCTTATTATAATTCTTCATTCGTGAAACAGGTTTCTGGTGAATACGCAATGATAAAGGCTGCTGGTGCTCTCAAAATGATAGACGAAGAAAAAGTTATGATGGAGTCACTGATGTGCCTCCGAAGGGCCGGCGCTGATATCATCCTCACATATTCTGCTCTGCAAGCTGCCAGATGTTTGTGTGGAGAGAAGAGGTGAGAGATTCTCCAATCATGGAAAGCATTGTTCACAGATAGACAGGTGAGATTCTCCAATTATGTAGAAGGCTGAAGGCTGAAGGGACTCACTAATACCAGCATGTTAAGCTGGAATTTTGTCAGTTGTAAAATCGTATAAGAATGACTGAGGTATGTGTATAGAGAGACAAATTTGTAATAAAAGATTGTGATGTGGTGTGGCTTATGCATTTAATAACCCAATAGAAAAAGACACGCCGCTGTTTGTAGCGTTAGTGTAACTTCGCCTACTGAATATTTCGTATTGGAATTTGTAGGTAGTAAAAGATCGCTGATAACACCAATAAGGTGGCTTTCTGAGATGCGGATGAACATTGCTTTTAAGAATTTATCTGCAGTGTTGCACAAGCCTCTTAAAATACACTAGGAAGTTCTTGGATAGTACCAAGAAAGCTATTTATAGAAACTAAAGACTTAATTTGAGAATAGAATATTTTAGAATGGATTTTGAAGTTTTTTGAAAAACTTATTTTATAATGCTAAATGATGTTTCTAGATGAACTTTCCCAAAAGAGTATTAAATTTGTTGCCAACGAAATAGATAAATTTATTGTGAAGGTGAAGCGAGGTTTTAAAACCCCTAATGGACAATTTAGTAATAGAATATTTTTCATATTATATTAGGTATTTGAATAAAACTGGCAGGTTTCAAAATATGGCGAGATTTCATAGCATCCATCCATTCGTCTACCCCTTTTTACATTGAGGGCATGAGATTGAAGTTTACGCTACAAAAGCCATTTCTTGTTAAGAGGACGTGCTTAAACGATTGATTTCGTTAAGAATGTATCAAGTAAAATTTACTCAAATTAAGTTATTATTTACATCACGCAACAAATGAATATAGTAAGAGTGAATTTCTTTTACTTTCAATTGTAAGTGTTTGGTCTTTTAACCCTTGACTTCGCCAAGTCTATTATTTAGTTTATTAACTTTGTAAAAGTGGCGTTTAATTTAGCTTGTTTAAGAAGTTGTATTGACATTAAAGACTAAGGAAAATGTTTAAATGTAAAAAATACAAAAGTGAAAACATTATTATATAAAGGTAGAGAATAGAGTAAAGATTTTATAAACTTAAACTAAAGTGACAAACACTTACAATATCAGGAACTAAAGTGAGAATTTACTCCTGTAAGAAACATGAGAAGGATGAGATGTGATGTGACAACAAGAGTAGGGCTTTATCTATTATCCAACATCTGATTAACCATGTTCAATGAGGTACCTCTCTGCAATAGTAGCATGAGCAGCAGCACCTATTGGTAGAACGTCTTCATCAATCATGAAATATGGAGAGTGGCCAGTGTGAGTAGACCCCAGAGTTTCATTCCTTATCCCTATGTAGAAGAAAGCTGAGGGAACCACCTCGGAGTAGAAGGAGAAATCTTCAGCACCCATCATAGGTGGAACTACCCTGAAATTCTTCTGACCCAGCAAATCAATAGATACCTTCTTCACATGCTCATACATTCGCTCATCATTCACTGAGGGAGGATAAATGGTGTACTCCTTTTCAAAAAAGTCAACTTCTGCCGTGCATCTGTACACACTCGCCTGTTCAACAATAACCTGTTTTGGAAAAATAACAATTCTCTGTTCACTCCACCTTAATTATAGGTAATAAGACCTATTCAACTTTGTCCTTCAACCTTTTTTCAGAATTGGTTTATTTTTCATTGTGTAATTTTAGTCCATCCATAAATTTTTCATCTGACATTTAACTGAAATGGTAAAATCACACTATTACATGATTACATCAGCATTTTACTGGCACAACTGCATTTTTATGTGAAGTTAAAATGGGGCAGTTACCGACCTGTTCTATTCTTTCAAGTAACTGGTAAAAGCTGGTGTTAGAGAAGGCTCTGAAAGTCCCACCGAGGATCACTCTGTCTGGTATCATGTCAAGGTTGTTGCCTCCATTAAACGAAGTTACAGAGACAACCTAAAATTTGTACTTGTTAGGAAGTTATGCGAAAAGACACATAAGTGGAGATTGAAAAGACACATTGGTAGGATGCAAAACCTGAGAATCCAGTGGATTCGATTCGCGGGAGACAATACCCTGTAAGCTGATAACAGAAGCTGAAGCAGCCAAAACAGGATCAACAGAACGGTGAGGATCGGCAGCAAAACCCTTTTTGCCGCTAATGACAGCTCTGAAAAACCCACAACCAGCAAGGAGAGGCCCAGGCCTTGACCCAATTATACCAGTTGGATGTTCATGGGATACATGGACTGCAAATATTGCCTCCACGTCCTCCAAAGCACCATCTTGCATCATTCGTTTTGCTCCATTACCAGCTTCTTCAGCTGGCTGGAATATCAAAATTACAGTTCCCTGTCATGTACAGAACATCAGTTGAGTAAAGGGATATTTAGTGATAATCATCATCTTTCTTTGTTTTATTATCTATTTTTCATACCATGTAGACATCAAACATTGCTTTTATTAATTAAGATTGTGAGTGAGATAATAGTCACAACAAGATTCATTGGACAATGTCCTTGCATTTAATAAGTACGGTATTGATTTTAGGTTACACGAATATAAAGATTGGAAACGACATCACATCTCGCGTTCTGAATTCAACTTTTCTATCATCTCACACTCAACTTCCATCCGTAACTTCCAACCCAACTACATCCCCACCAAGCCCGTACCATTGCCCCATCATTTTAATTACGTTTTCTCTTTTTATTCTTTTCCTTCTTCATAAACACATGTAATTAGGTTGAAATACATGATAGGAAAGATAAAATCTAATTTTAAAAGTATTACAATTCATCACATTGTTACTCTTTTTTTTTTTTTTTTTTTTTTTTTTTTTTTTTTTTTTTATTTTTTTTTTTTTATTTTTTTGTTGGGGAGGGTTTGTTTTTAAGT
>Ga0123340_1006693_pt1 | contig 11000 bp, 10 predicted proteins | sample SirMexnodulemix_FD_89961 | JGI IMG/M metagenome (GOLD analysis project Ga0123340, IMG submission 89961) | Root nodule microbial communities of legume samples collected from Mexico - Siratro Mexico nodule mix | ecosystem: Host-associated > Plants > Roots > Nodule | place: Mexico: Nepantla... | reverse complement strand
TATTCAAACCATTTTTTTGAATTAAAAAATTTTAAATTTTAAAAATCCAAAAAAAAAAATTTTTAAAAAAAAATAAAAAAAATTTTTATAAAGGAAAAAAAAAAAAAAAACACAGACGAAGCCATTAACACAATCAGATATGTTAGGGAGCATGAATTTATGGTCAATCCAGAGTAGTACGGAAACATTAACAATACCTAAGTGCAATACCTATTACTTCTATAACTGCTATAAGCCATTAAGACATGGAATCAAATTCTATTTCTAGGTGCTTCAGTAAATTAAAATAAGATGGAAATTATAAGAAGTATAATGTTTATTTTAAAAGATGCTATTATAATTTGTATAATATTTTTAATAAATGTAACTAAGAAAACATTTTTAAAAGTATTAAGTGGTGTAGTGGAACAATGTACATCATGGACCAGTTTTTGGATCTTAGCCCCTTATAGGTGTACCCTCAACTCAACAACCAAATAACATCACAGCTTGCTTTGTGTCCTTTTGGTTTCCAGCAAAAAAAATTGTGTAACAAAGTATATGATGAAAACTTATAACAATAGGAGTTTGGTTTCTAAGCATTGATCATATAAATGGTGATCAAACGCAGGTGCTGTTTCAAAAAGATAATATTTGGTACGAAAAGCACAGTGTTGAAGTTCAAATTATATTGGTGGCAAGTGTGGTGCCGTAGTATAGTGGTTATCTTTTTTCACACACACACGTCAACGCCTGAACCTGTAAGGTTGGAAAAAGAAGGTACCACGTGCATGTGTTTCACCCATTTATTTATGGTCTTCCCTGCATTCATTTAAATCCAAAATGGAATTGTACACAGTCTTTTCCTTTTGGGTTCTCATTAAATGTGACATTACTTATAATTAAAAAAATTAAATGATTTTTGATCATATAATATAAGGTTTTAATATCTATATTAACAACTTATCTTTTTGAGATGTTATTCTGGGAATGTGAATCAGGTACATTGGTACAGTGTATGGGTAGGTTGGTAATTTCCAGCGATTGTGATCTGTGAGCGAGGAGTGCTTGTTTATAGCGCGGTCGTTAAATTTGTTTGAAAAAAAGAAAGAAAGAAAAAAGGGTGAAAAATGTAGAGTGAACTGCAACTAACACACTCTCACCATTTTCACGCTTTCACCATTTTCCTTTTTTCTCTCTTTAACAATGCATCTTACTGCACCTCAACAATTTTCAACTTCGATTTTCCTCTCGCCACCTTCTTCTCTTACTGTTCGATTTCAGATTGCGTTTGCGCAGGTGAAGAAATGCTTCGACGTTTTTGTTTTTTTCTTTTTTCAATTTTTCCTGCAATTTTGTTTCGCTTTTCCGTTGATTCTTTTCAGAAGTTGTTTTTCAACTTCCGCATTGTATTTTTTATTTTCACAATACCAAGGCTAAAAGTTTTCTCTGTTGTTGCTTGTTAAGGCTTATGAATATTATCGTCATTCATATTATTGTCTTTATTGATTTGTTAGTATTTGTGAGAACTTTTTTTTTTTTTTAATTTGATGTAGAGTTTTCTTTTTGCTGAAAATTTGAATTTCCTTGTGTTTGATCCATAATAATAGATTAATGTTTATTATCTGAAGCTCGGATATTAATTCGGACCTCCAGTTCCAATTTTAACCGTTTCTTCTTAAACACTGCAAAATTTGCGTCAGATTAACGGTTCAGCTATGAGGCACTTTACAATTATGGTTTTATTTTTAATATAATATTTTGTTTCTAATTTACCTCATTTTTGTTTGGATTATCTTTTACATGCTAAATTTAGGAGAACAGGAAGAGAATTCTACACAAGAGAAACAACTAGGAATTTTAGTAAGATAATTACGTCCATTCAAAATTTTCTTTTCTTCTGGCAATACCATTCCAGATATTTTATTCCTAAATTTCTCAGCACACCAAGTTGGTGAAGAATTTCCTGCAAAACTTGACTCCCCAGTCTTTGTCGCCGTTGGTAACTCTCTAAAACTAGGTCTAAAAGTTCAATGTTCCATGTGAGGGAGAATTTGACAGTCTGTTCTGTGTCTTGGGGAACATCCCAGAAAACTCCAATTTTTCCATTAGAATACGTAGAGCACCGTATTTTTGTTTAAAATTATAGGAGCATGTCATGCTGGTCAATTATTATTTTTGGCCCATCTTTGAATTTAAAACTGCGAGAACATTATCATTCTTTTTATTTTCATTTCTTGTTTATGGAGTTGTAACCTTTGATTATTTTGTAACAACAGATAATGATTGGGGGTTGAACGCTTTGGTGGCCCTTGTGTTCCATACCATCCCAGCAATAGTACAAAACAAGATTCAGAAAACAACTTAATAAGTAATAAAATAACTGAATGCCGAAGTGGCCTTTCGGGGTGCTTTGAATTCGGGACATGGTTTCGTTGTCATTGACGTTTTAGAGAGAAAGTAGAAGACATGGGTTCCATTGCAGAGGAGGCAATGCAAGGCTCAGCAGGCAGTGAGGAGAGGATTCTTGTTTCTGTTCGTGTGAGACCTTTGAATGAAAAGGAGCTCACAAGAAATGATCTGTCTGAATGGGAATGCATTAATGACACTACCATCATGTACAGGAGCAACCTTTCAGCTACAGAAAGGTCCCTGTATCCAACAGCTTATACATTTGGTATAAAGAAGCTAATCTTACGAATCAATGCGTAGATTTGCTGATGTTAGGTTTATGTATGAAAGCTTATAATCGAGATGCAGGATGCTTTGGGCTGAAAACATTTTTGAGTGAAAAATAAGTTAGTGGAAACACGGACTTAATTTAATTTGCTTCATACAAGGCTACCAGGTTGTGAATTTGTTGGGTGTTTTGAACGGTTTTCATTTATAAGAATAAGGCCAAATGAATTAACATGGAGAAGAATGTGGTGGGAATTCATCATAATTGATGTTGGCGAAGCAATTTGCTGGAATGTGTCGGGGTTTCCAATCAAGAGCTCTTTGGGATCTTTGTTTAGTCAAAGTTATATAAAAATGTCATAAATCTGGCGTTTCTATACATTGAAATAGAAGCCGGTTCATTGCTTTTTTGCATTTGAACAATTCTACCAATACTGTACTCATGGCTTTAATTTCGTTGGAGCAACATGGGTTAAAAGCTAAAATTAAGTGCCTCTCTTGATCGACCTTGATTTTTTTTTTCTTTGCTGTAGATCGAGTATTTAGTAGTGACAGCCACACAAGGCAGGTTTATGAAGAAGCAGCGAAGGAAGTTGCTCTTTCAGTTCTCAGGGGCATCAACTGTGAGTTTTTTCCCTTTATCTGGCTTTCTTCCTTCATAAGAATGAACTTCCTTGGAATTTCTATATTGGCTCATTTTGATTAACTATTTGATCAGCAAGCATTTTTGCATATGGACAAACTAGCAGCGGAAAAACATACACCATGAGTGGTATAACAGAGTATGCTATAGCAGATATTTTCAACTATATTGAAAAGGTAAAAGAAATCTGAACTCATTGATTAATCACTGCATGGCCTTTTCACTGTCAAAACCCCATATTAATTACATTTTGATTTTTCACAGCACACGGAAAGGGATTTTGTTTTGAAATTTTCGGCATTGGAAATCTATAACGAATCTGTCAGGGACCTCCTTAGCGTTGACAGTACACCTCTCAGACTTCTTGATGATCCAGAGGTAAATATTTTTATCAGATTTTTCAAAAAGCCGCTACATCTACATTGTATAACAGTTTGCAAGGTAAACAGAAAGGCACAGTTGTTGAGAGACTCACAGAGGAAACTTTAAGGAACTGGAACCATTTTCAAGAACTCCTTTTTTTCTGTGAAGGTAAGAACTAAGGAGATTTATTCTCTATCAATATTTGTTTTCGTTTAATTTTGCTTATTACAAATTGAGTTTTTGCCCAGCCCGAGCTGACTGCTAAGTTATCATAAAATTGATTGCATTTTTCAGCTCAAAGGCAAATAGGGGAGACAGCACTGAATGAAGTGAGCTCCAGATCTCATCAAATTCTTAGACTGGTACGTATGTTCCTATTTTTGTCCAAGGGAAGAGAAGTTGTAGGACCTCATTGCTAAGATTTCCTAAATAATGTGATTCTTCAGACAGTTGAAAGTTCTGCAATTGAATTTATGGGAAATGACAAAATGAGCTCCCTTGCCGCTTCTGTGGTACGACTGATTCACTCAGATTACAGAAAAATATAGAAGCATTACTTTTTTATGTTGAAAAACAGTAATCGAAACTAAATATTTTTCCCGGTACAGAATTTCATTGATCTTGCTGGGAGTGAACGGGCATCCCAAACTAATTCAGCTGGTACGAGGTTGAAAGAGGGTTGCCACATAAATCGTAGTTTACTAACTCTAGGAACTGTCATCCGCAAACTGAGGTTAGCTTATGAAGTTTGCATTTCAATATTTATTATACTCGACTAAATGCATACTGTCTCCGCGTACTTTTAGTCTTATCCAAGAACTTTACCCCGCAAGCAACCGATCTTTGAGCAAGTTTAAATAGCAGAGATACGTGTTCGATTTAAAGAAGTTGGAAGATTGTTCACTTTTATAAACATATAGCTTTTTTGGCTACATGAGGTTACTTTTCTTATAATGACATATGGTGATTTCTTAACCCCTCTTCAAAATTCAAATATGAGGTGATTTTTTTTTATTTACTGATCTTTCTAACGGTAGAACCTGCAAAACTGTATTAATACAAACCACCGTAAAGTTTTTTCTGTCGTCTTTCTCTTTTTTTTCCCATCATCTGTCATTTTGCTGTTCACTTGTATGCATGTTCATATAGATTAATTGGTCAGCTTTTTCTCTTATTTTATAGATATACTCTAATTGTGGTACAAAAAGATTATAGATAGTAAATATTGACAACCAATGAAAGAAACACAAAATTTACCATTTAATGCCAAAACTCTAGGACACTACTTAATCGTTAATTTACATTATTATTATGCAATAATCTGGCCAACTGATTCTGTTACTCAAAGTTTACATTCGGAATTATGAAGAGAAGAAACGTTTTCAGACTTTTTTTCGTGAACTGACCGAATTTGCCAATATAATCAATATTTGATATATTAAGAATCTTTTATACTCATTTTTAAGAAACATTGCTTTAACCTAAAATCAATTAATTTGATGGCAGCAAGGGGAGAAATGGACATATTCCTTTCAGAGATTCAAAGCTAACCCGCATACTGCAGTCCTCATTAGCAGGCAATGCTAAAACAGCAATCATCTGCACCATGAGCCCTGCAAGGAGCCATGTTGAACAAACCAGAAACACCCTTTTGTTTGCTACTTGTGCTAAAGAAGTGACAACCAATGCAAAAGTCAACGTAGTGATGTCTGATAAGTTGTTGGTCAAACAACTGCAAAAAGAGTTGGCTAGACTGGAAAGTGAGTTGAAAACTTCAGGGCCAATGTGCCTTAAACCTGATACTTCAGCATTGCTGAAGGAAAAAGATCTGCTGATTGAGATGGTAAGGATCAACATTTTCAGAACAAAAGATTCGTTACGTTTGTCAAAGTGGAATTTATTACGCTAATGAAATATATTAACCATAATGTTACATCATGTAAGTGCATTTCCTTAAAAGGTAAAAGTAGATTGCACTGTTTGTAAGGTAGTAGATTCTTTCCAGATTGTTGTTAGTAGTCCTGTAATGTTCTGCAGTTCAGGGTTTATTCCACACCTTCCCTGTTGTAGACATTTTATTCTTAGACAACAAGGGTCCCTGAAGTGCTCACAGAACAGCCAGTTTCAGTTGGTCTTTTTATATATAAAAAAACATTTTGGTTGCATAACTTCAAATGTTTTCCACTATGTATCGATACTGACCATTTACGCCCAACCAGCAGATAAGTTTTAGAATATATGGGGAATGAGGGAACTATAATTTCCTTAAGTCTGAGCTTGTGTTTCCCTTTTAAGCTGTAAATATGAATTCTGCTGTTGCTCCTCTGTTCTTGCAGTTAAAGAGAGAGGTAATGGATCTGAGGATGCAGCGAGACCTTGCTCAATCTCAAATTAAGGATATGCTTCAAGTGGTTGGAGACGATACGTCCTCAAGTGAATTGGTATGTGTACTATATTTGCCTCTCTAAAGCATTAAAAGTAGTTCTTGTCATTCTTTTTTAATCTATTTTATGTTCAAACCCAATATCCAGGCCAGTTTGGGTCATCAATATCCCAAATTACGTGTGCGAAGTTCATTTGACTTTGAAAATCGACCTGCCGAGCGACCAAATTTGTTAAGTTTTGACTGCATTGAGAGTGTCAGATCCTTTGATGCATCTCAATATTCAGATGGACATAGCATCAGTTCTGACGAGAACTATTTCCAACTCCCTGATTTGGAAAAGAGTCTTCCCGTCAGGATTTCTTCTCCAGCGCTTTCTATTGAAAGTCTTGATGGTACAAGGAATGATTTGGATCAGAGAAGTGTTAAAGAACAGCACGAAGATAATTTAGAGGAAAGTTGCAGAGTAGTTAGGTGCATTGAGTCAGAAGACATAATTACAAACACCCATACACATTCTAATCCAGCAGATATAAGTAAACATTTATACACGGACTCTGTTGCATCATCTCCAACCGTCTCAGGATTAACCGAAGTTGATAACAGAGACAAAGAAAATCTAGATTTGTGGTCAGCTGGGCTAAAGGACAACAAAGAAATAAACAGCTTAGAAGAACGTTTCGTTCTTCCCTCTCTAGAGAAAATATCTCCATCTCTGACGCAAAGTGGTTCATCTAGTTCTAAAACCGTGAAATTAACCAGAAGCATAAGTTGTAAAGCGACTCTCATGAGAGATACATCTTCAGATTGGTTTGATCAAATGATTCAGAATACACCCCGAATAGGAATTGAAAAAGACTTCACTGGAAGACCGGAGGTCCATCAAAAGACTTTTACACTCAATGATAATGCCAATGCTGAGAGGTTATCATGGGATGATCACGATAATTCCCAGGGAAGCACTGTCGATATACTGAATATGAAAACCTACATTGATAACGAGAGTTGTAACGACGATTCATTAGCACCGGGAGAAAAGGAAAACGATGATCTTGAAAGTTCAAATCTGCAAGCGAACCCTGAGGTACGCTTCTAGTTGCTCATCTTTCTTGCTTAATTTATTTTTGTGTCTTCCTTTGATCCAACTAAGAATACTTCTAATCTACTATACCGATTCAGTTTTCTATTTTGGTTAACCAAGCAAGTGATGGAAAGCATGCCTATATTATTAACAAAACCCGTCTTGTAATGAGAATTCTACCAGTGATACTAAGTTATCTTACATGGCAGGTTCCAGCGACCGGTTTGCAGTCCGATAATACTGCAAAGAAGTTCAAAGATGTTGGTTTGGATCCATTGGAATCTGAGGAAGAAAAACAGTTGCAATGGTCTTCAGAATTTAAGCGGCTGCAGAAAGAGATTATTGGACTCTGGCACGCTTGTCATGTTTCATTGGTTCACAGGACTTACTTTTTCCTTCTATTCAAAGGAGACCCATCAGATTCTATCTATATGGAAGTAGAGCTAAGAAGGCTGTTCTATCTCAAGCAAACTTTTGCCAAAGGGAATCAGACTGTGGTAGACGGACGTACCCTTAACCCTGAAACAAGGTAAGACTTCAAGCATTAATCTTCTTTAAAAAGATTTATGAATTTTTATTTAAACTATAAGGTTCACATTTTGTGTAATTACAAAACCTACAATGCGTTTCTTTTGCAAACAGCCAGAGGTACCTGAGAGCTGAGAGACAGATGTTGAGTAAACAAATGTTGAAGAAGCTGTCAAAATCTGAAAGAGAGAACTTGTATATTAAGTGGGGAATTCGTATAAGTTCAAAGCATAGAAGGTTGCAGCTGTCCCATCGCTTGTGGTCAAAAACAGATGACATAGACCACATTACAGAGAGTGCCACCATTGTTGCAAAGCTGGTTGGTTCAGTAGAGCCAGATCAGGCTTTCAAGGAGATGTTTGGGCTCAACTTTGCCCCACGGTGCACAAAAAGGAAATCTTTTGGTTGGACAACTAGTATGAAGAATATTTTGTAAGCTTGATTGTCAAAGCAAATTATTTTATAGGATTTTTGATTTGGCCATGTAAAAATTTCCCCTTTGGCTCCGTTTAACATAGGACATTCTTTTTTTTAACCTTCTAAAAACAATCTGATATCTATTTTATGTTTCTAACTTCAATTGTGCTGATTGTAAAGAGTTTATCAGGATGTGCAATTCCAAGCTACAGATTTCTTTTGTACAATGTGCTTAGCTGTGCATAAAAGAATGCATAGTAACTAGAGAACAATAAGTTCTTATAAACCTTTTCTTTCACATATCTCGACTTTCACATTTGAAGAATCTATAAAAGTATTCTCTAGCCTTTGTAATATGAGTTAGAGACGAAGTTGCTAGAACAAGAGAATAAAATTATAAAGAAAACTCAAATTTTATTTAATTGCATATGACAAGTACACGGTGGTGTTTATAATTATAGAGAAGTCTATACTTTCTAAGTATAGAGAAGTCTATATAGCATTCGTTTTTTTTTACACTATTTTCTAGTTAAAAGCTTTCTATGTTTTTGTATAGAAAATTCAAAAAATAATTTTATATATTTATAATTTTCAATTATAAAACATCTTTTTCCCTTAATTTGACATTTTGTTCTTTACATAAAGCTAGGGAACGTCTTGCTTGCGGAACTGGAAGCTACGATAATAAGTTTTAACCTTGTTTGGTCTTTGAGGTATCCTCGATTTCAATGGAAATGGATTGCTCTTAAGCTCATTCTAGTGTTCTACTTATTGGAGATAACTTTTTTGATATGCAGCTTCACAAGGAAACTATCCAAGATATCCAAAACATATTATCCAGTGACTAAGTAGTGGCCATAAAAAATTTTCACAGATATGATAAACTTGCTGATGATCATTTTGCTAGTTTAAGAGTTAAAGATGTTGATAATGCTCAAATGGAGTTAAAGATGTTATTATTCATGACTTGGTCACCTCGACCAATCTTCCTTTCATACTTATATTTTAATTCAAATTTATGTATTTTCATTATTTTATATTTTTTGGAGTTAATTTCTATTGTTGGTATTTGTTGTTTTTTACAAGACATGTATTTTTAAAAGAATAATATATGTGGTATGTGAAGGACCCATACCAGTGTTGCAGACAAATTCACCTACTAACATTGCCTTAATCTTAAGTTTAAATAAATAATTTCCTAAATCTAAATGATAAGATAATATCATTACTGTTTTCGAATAATATTCAAAATTAAAAAAAAAACTCCTAAAAACTAACTTATTCTAATTAAAATTATGGTTATTTGAACATATATTTGCAACATTTCTATTATTCTTAATATTCACATCTAGTTTTTATTTTCAAGTTTGAAATTTGGCTATCCTCCTTTTTATTCCATTTTTTTTTTATTTTCTTTTGCTTGTAATTCTTATCATTACCTTTCTTGTATCAAGTCATTCCTTCATTTAACTTGACTTTATTTTTCTAAACATTCTCTTTTAATCATCTTCTACTTTATTTCTTGCCAACTATCAGGTGAAGGTTGGAGTTAAATCATAATGAAGCCTGGTGTTTGAACTATCAGGTCCTTATGTTATAACATAATCAATTCGCTTGATCCAACACTTCTTCATCATTTTTATTCTTTTAGACATTAAACTTCTTTAGATACATGTATCTTTGTACTCTTCTTTTGATCTTGAAGTTTTCGTTTTTATCTTTTCATTTGTTATTGGATTCTTCTTCATCAGATTCAAAATATAGTTTTTTTTTTCTTTTATTTGAACTTTTTATGTTTTCATATGTTTAACAAGAACAATCGATACAAGTTAACTCAATTAAGTAAGTTTAAATCAACTCACTTTATGTTCAGTAAAAGATTTGTTTGTCCTTACCTAAACCACTACAATTTTGTGAGATAAATGAGTCTATTTATCTTAAATTAAAAATATATATTTTTAAAATCAAACCATTATTTTATATTTTTTTATATTTAGACAAAGCAAAATACATAAAAATTAGGATTCCATAATAAAAAAAATTAAAGATTTCATAAAATACATAGTGAATTAAAGATGTCACACCATTCATCAACTCACTCTTCATCGATTAAAGTTTTACTATTTTAATGGGTTGGTGAGTCAACAAATCATTATCTTTGTTTTCAGTGGAATGGATCTCAATTCACGATCCACTATAAAAAAAGAAAAAAAGACTTTATTTTTTTAGCCTGATTGAACTCAAACCTATGGTGAGATTGGGTTAGTCCATGGGTTTGGGAGTTATGAACTAAACTCAAAACTCAAAAGTTAGAAACTTCTTTATATATGTTATTATTAAATTTGAATTTGAACATTTTCATACTTCTAAAATTATTAAATAAATTCAAGATACTTTAACTCTTAATTGTTTCTCAAGCAACTATTCCCCTTATTTCTTTAATTTTACTACTTTAAAGGGTGACATCCAGTAAAGTATTATTGAAATTGTTTTAATTTTAAGCATAAAATCAATTGAAAATTCAATCTCCTAATTGGATGGAAAATCAGAAAATTATCGGAAAAGTTTAAAAAAAAATAAAATTTAATAACTACTATACTTTTCAAATAAACTCCCTCCTTTACTTTTTGTAGAAAATAATAACAAATATCTTTCAACTTCTCCATCTAAGGATATATTTGGATGAGAGGGTGGATTTGAAGAAGTGGATTTGAGTAAATTTAAGATGAAAGTGTGTGAAAAGTTTAGTTGTCTGAATTAGGAAAAAGATAGTAAGATTTGAGTGAAAAATTTATAAAACTTTGTGAATGATGTAATGTGTGTAATTGATAAAATTATTTTTTAATAGATAAAATTATAATTTAAATTAATTTAAAATTAAAAATAATTAATTTGTTTTTTGTGATTAATAAATTATTATTATTTTT
>Ga0123340_1006691_pt1 | contig 11001 bp, 5 predicted proteins | sample SirMexnodulemix_FD_89961 | JGI IMG/M metagenome (GOLD analysis project Ga0123340, IMG submission 89961) | Root nodule microbial communities of legume samples collected from Mexico - Siratro Mexico nodule mix | ecosystem: Host-associated > Plants > Roots > Nodule | place: Mexico: Nepantla... | reverse complement strand
CTTGGCCGACGTGTTCCAATGCATTATAACAGTTCCCGACGTGTTCATATGTGGTAGGTGAATGTTTGCCGAAGTGTTTATAATTCGTAACTGGTCTTCCAATGCATTCACAGTATACCCTAGTTGTTTATAACTCCTAAATAAGGCTTGGCCGACGTGTTCAATTGAATTAGAACAGTTGCGGACGTGTTCATATGTCGTAGTTGAATGTTCGCCAAAGTGTTTTTAATTCGTAACTGGTGTTCCAATGCATTCAACGTCTACCCTAGGTGCTTGTAACTCATAAATGACGCTTGGTCGATGTGTTGAAATGAATTAGAACGGTTGCCGACGTGTTCTCATTTAGTACGTGAATGTTGGCCGACGTTTTCCAATGCATTATAACAGTTGACGACGTGTTCATATGTGATATGTGAATGTTCGCCGAAGTGTTTTTAATTCGTAACTGGTGTTCCAATGCATTCAACGTCCACCCTAGGTGCTTATAACTCATAAATGACGCTTGGCCGACGTGGTCCAATGCATTATAACAGTTGTCGACGTGTTCATATGCGGTATGTGAATGTTTGCCGAAGTGTTTATAATTCGTAACTGGTCTTCTAATGCATTCACAGTATACCCTAGGTGTTTATAACTCCTAAATAAGGCTTGGCCGACGTTTTCGAATGCCTTATAACAGTTGCCGACGAGTTCTCATTTAGTACGTGAATGTTGGCAGACGTGTTTTTAATTCGTAACTGGTGTTCCAATGTATTCAACGTCTACCCTAGGTGCTTATAACTCATAAATGACGCTTAGCCGACGTGTTCCAATGCATTATAACAGTTGCCGATGTGTTCATATGTGGTATGTGAATGTTTGCCGAAGTGTTTTTAATTCGTAACTGGTCTTCCAATGCAGTCACAGCATACCGTAGGTGTTTATAACTCATAAATAAGGCTTAGTCGACGTGTTCCAATGTATTATAACAGTTGCTGACGTGTTCATATGTGGTATGTGAATTTTTGCCAAAGTGTTTATCATTCGTAACTGGTCTTCCAATGCATTCACAGTATACCCTAGGTGTTTATAATTCCTAAATAAGGCTTGGCCGACGTGTTCAAATGCGTTATAACAGTTGCTAACGTGTTCTCATTTACTACGTGAATGTTGGCAGACGTGTTCCCGTCCATTCCAACTATCACCGAAGTGTTTATAATTCGTAACTGGTCTTTCAATGCAATCAAAATCTACCATAGGTGTTTATAACTCCTAAATAAGGCTTGGCTGACGTGTTCAAATCAATTAGAACAGTTGCCGACGTGTTCATATGTGGTATGTGATTGTTTGTCGAAGTGCTTTTAATTAGTAACTGGTGTTCCAATGCATTCAATGTCTACCCTAGGTGTTTATAACTCCTGAATAAGTATTGCCCAACGTGTTCAAATCAATTAGAACAGTTGTCGACGTGTTCATATGTGGTATGTGAATGTTTGCCGAAGTGTTTTTAATTAGTAACTGGTGTTCCAATGCATTCAAAGTATACCCTAGGTGCTTATAACTCATAAATGACGCTTGGCCGACGTGTTCCAATGCATTATAACAGTTGCCGACGTGTTCATATGTAGTATGTGAATGTTTGCCGAAGTGTTTTTAATTCGTAACTGGTCTTCCAATGCATTCACAGTATACCGTAGGTGTTTATAACTCTTAAATAAGGCTTAGCCGACGTGTTCCAATGCATTATAACAGTTGTCGACGTGTTCATATGTGGTATGTGAATGTTTACTGAAGTGTTTATAATTCGTAACTGGTCTTCCAATGCATTCACAGTATACCCTAGGTGTTTATAACTCCTAAATAAGGCTTGGCCGACGTGTTCAAATGCATTATAACAATTGCCGACGTGTTCTCATTAAGTACGTAAATGTTGGCATACGTGTTTTTAATTCGTAACTGGTGTTCCAATGCATTCAATGTCTACCCTAGGCGCTTATAACTCATAAATGACGCTTGACCAACGTGTTCCAATGCACTATAACAGTTGCCGACGTGTTCATATGTGGTATGTGAATGTTTACCGAAGTGTTTTTAATTCGTAACTGGTCTTCCAATGCAGTCACAGTATACCGTAGGTGTTTATAACTCCTAAATAAGGCTTATCCAACGTGTTCCAATGCATTATAACAGTTGTCGACGTGTTCATATGTGGTATGTGAATGTTTGCCAAAGTGTTTATAATTCGAACTGGTCTTCCAATGCATTCACAGTATATCCTAGGTGTTTATAACTCCTAAATAAGTCTTGGCCGACGTGTTCAAATGCATTATAACAGTTGCCGAAGTGTTCTCATTTACTACATGAATGTTGGCAGACGTGTTCCCGTCCATTCCAACTATCGCCGAAGTGTTTATAATTCGTAACTGGTCTTTCAATGCAATCAAAGTCTACTGTAGGTGTTGATAACTCCTAAATAAGGCTTGGCCGACGTGTTCAAATCAATTAGAACAGTTGCCGACGTGTTCATATGTAGTATGTGATTGTTTGCCGAAGTGTTTTTAATTAGTAACTGGTGTTCCAATGCATTCAACGTCTACCCTAGGTGTTTATAACTCCTAAATAAGTATTGGCCAACGTGTTCAAATCAATTAAAACAGTTGTCGACGTGTTCATATGTGGTATGTGAATGTTTGACAATGCATTCAAAGTCTACCGTAGGTGTTTATAACTCGTAAATGAGGCTTGGCCGACAACTGGAAATGCATTGGAAAAGTTGCCGACGTCTTTATAATTCTTAAGTGCTGTTTGAATGCATTCTAAGTGAGGGTTGGCCAAGGTGCTCTAATGAATGTATAACTAACGCGAAGGTGTTTATAATTCCAACTATCTGCTATTTGAATGCATTCGAACTCACGGTTAGCAAACGTGTGTATATGTGGTATGTAAATGTTGAAATGAATTCAATTTGTCGGTGCATTAATAAGGGGATTTATGAATTTGCGAGAACATTAATGAGGGGTTTTCCTTTATAATCATGATGTTGACCTCTCGTTTACCAAGAAACGGCGATGATAGTTAATCAAATTATCTGGAAAAGTGAAATGACAGCATATAAGTGATTTACGTGGCATGTCTTAATTCGTTTACAAAGAATGGCGTGGCCCTACCAGACCATATTTTTGACTAAAGAAACTACATTTGGAGTTTTGCTTTCTAAGGTATACTCGCTCCGTTCAAAGAAAGCAGACTCCCACGGATTTCCGATCGTGTCGTGCTGTCTTACTTGCCTGCTATTTTGATGCAAATGCTCAATTGGTAACTCCGATCTTGATTCCATGTCTTTTATTTCAGTTTCTGATTCTTTATGTAGTGCTATGCAACCCATACAGCCAACCTCCATTTCCTATCCCATTCAAAGAAAACCCTTAAAGCGAAAGCGTCAACATCATTATTGGGATGACCCACCGCGAAAGAACCCCCATAAAAAACTGAAATACCCTTCTCCTGCAGACCCGGATTACGTTTGGGTAAGCGGGGAGATTGACCAGTATAAGTCTAGGTGTACAAATATGTATCTGAGAGAGGCGTCGAAGAAGTACCATATTTGCCCTTGCGAAGTCTTCTCTTTCATAGGCCTCAGCGGAGCTAAACATTTCGAGAGAGTGTACATGTCCCCTGCCCTAGATGGGGATGACTATACATTTTTTTATGAGTATATGGTTACACAATTTAGCATTCAGTTTCCTCTTTCTACTTTTGAATGTGAAGTGTTGACTGAAATGCAGACCACCCCTAGCCAACTTGCTCCAAACACATGGGGGTTTTTGCAGGCATTCCAAATCGTTTATAAATATTTCAATATAGAGCCGACTAAGAATAAGTTCATGTTTTTTTATCAAATGAAATACGGTGAGTCCATTGGGTGGATTTCTTTGTCTCCTGCTAGTTCGCGTTTGAAACTATTTCCCTGTACAAAAATTCTTTTAATACATTCAAGGATGCTTTCTTTAAAGTAAAAGCTAGAAAAAGTGATCTCTCGAACCACATACTCTTTGATGAGAACTATGTCCCCAGCTTTCCTCTTTATTGGGTCATACCGACGAAGTTCAAATCTCGGACGGCCAATCAACTAACAGCACAGGAAAAGCTCGACATACAATTTCTAATTGATTTCATGATTTCGTACGACAAACCCTTACCCACGAAAGACCTGATGGATTCAATTGACGCGAAGGAACCTGATCAGTACTTGAAAGGTCAGTAACAATGTGGTGCTGTAAGTTGTTTAATGTTTCTCATGATTTAAGAGTTTACTTTTTTTTTTTTTTTTTCAGAAGTGATGGGTTATTGGAATCCCAACGTCCTCCGTGTTGCAACTCCTTCTGTCGTCCCCAACGAAGAACAACAGGAAAATCCTAATGATAACGAGATATCAAAAATGCTAGAAGAGTCATGCTCAATCAGTGACAATGCATGGCAACCACCAGATAGCAATATGGTGCAGCAGAACAATCCTAAATCCATAGTGCCTTCTGTTGATGAGGAGGACGATATATCAAAACTGCTGGAGGACTCAAGCTCAAACACTGACAACACATGGCAACCACAAGACACGACTACACAGCAGAACAATCCTCAACCCATAGTGCCTTATGTTGATGAAGAGGACGACATATCAAAACTGCTGGAGGATTCGTCCTCCAATAGGGGAAACTCATGCCCACCATAGCAAGCATTTGCAGTTGATCTATCTTCCTCAACCACTCCAAATATAGTTGAGTACAACAATTCTGTCCCAGAGATAAATTCCAAAATGCAAACCAAGACTCAACCTCAAGTATCTGCAATTGCTCTATCGTCCTCAGCCACTCCCAACAACTCTTCGTTGAACAAACCCACGTCTCACCAATCTTCGTACAGCTTGAGGCCTCCAGTGGAGGAAATAAAGTTGCCTAATCTGGAAGGAGTATTCTACTTTGGCGAAGGACCTCTCTCTCGTGTAGACCACGTAGCGAACTACAAAGTCAATGACAATTCACTATGGCAAATTAACATGGACAGAGAGCTTGTGAGGTTAACATTGTGTACTTCGGACTTTCCATCTAATTCCGATAAAGAGATGCTAGATTATGTGGGATATCATGGCATGTTGAAATCTGTTTTTGCCATTTTGGGTCGTGCAATTCCATTGTCCGCGAGACTCATGCATTGGAGCAACGAAATACAGTCGTTGGAGAATGAGGTCGAAGTACTAAAACAGGAGCAGCAAAATGTTTCAAACAGATTCGATATGGAAGATTTGGAAATAAGGTGGTTGCGTACGAAATTGAAGCGGGAGAAGGATATGCTGGACCTAGTTCACGAAAAGATTGAGGACTTTGACGGTCAATATAGGGCTGAATTAAAAAGATTGCAAAAGCTTGAATGCGACAAATTGAAGGCTGTCGAAGAAAAGTTGAAAGAGGTTGAGGCTGAATTGGAAGCCACCAATAAAAGAACCCAATCTGCTGAGCAAATGCTTGATGCTGCGAAGAAAGAGGCGGAAGTTGCGAAGGAAGAAGCCAAGACCTCAAAGGAAGTGGCCACAATTGCGAAGGAAGAGGCCAGGGCATTCAAGGTATTGGTTGATGGTGCTATAGTAAGAGCTAAGAATGCAGAGGATGAACTATGTTTGGTCAAAACAGGGAAGGAAAAAAGGGAAGCAGAACTGATATCCGAACTTGGAGAATACAGTAACATAGGCAAAGAGGCGTTCGAAGACGGATTTGAGAGGGTCGTTCGACAATTCAAACATCATCACGTGAGTATTAATCTTTCTATTTTTGACATGCATAAATAATTGTAACTTTGTTAATTTGGTTGTGAACAAACTTTTCGATATTGAATTTTTGTTTTCAATGAATTGAAGTTCTTGGCGACGTCTTTGTTAAATGTTAAGAGATGAGTTTCGAAGTTTTTTTGGTGTATGGAAGGTGTGACGCAATAGGATAGAAGTGGCAATGTATGGTTGGCCGACGTGTTGGAATGAATTGAAGTTCTTGGCGACGTCTTTGTTAAATGTTAAGGGATGAGTTTCGAAGTTTTTTTGGTGTATCGAACGTATGTCGCAGTAGGATAGAAGTGGCAATGTATGGTTGGCCGACATGTTGGAATGAATTGAAATTCTTAGCGACGTCTTTGTTAAATGTTAAGGGATGAGTTTCGAAGTTTTTTTGGTGTATGGAACGTGTGACGCTGTAGGATAGAAGTGGCAATGTATGGTTCGCCGACGTGTTCGAATGAATTGAAGTTCTTGGCGACGTCTTTGTTAAATGTTAAGGGATGAGTTTCGAAGTTGTTTGGTTGTATGGAACGTGTGACGCAGTAGGATAGAAGTGGCAATGTATGGTTGGCCGACGTGTTGGAATGAATTGAAGTTCTTAGCGACGTCTTTGTTAAATGTTAAGGGATGAGTTTCGAAGTTTTTTTGGTGTATGGAACGTGTGACGCAGTAGGATAGAAGTGGCAATGTATGGTTGGTCGACGTGTTGGAATGAATTGAAGTTCTTGGCGACGTCTTTGTTAAATGTTAGGGGATGAGTTTCGAAGTTTTTTTGGTGTATGGAACGTGTGCCGCAATAGGATAGAAGTGGCAGCGTATGGTTGTCCGACGTGTTGGAATGAATTGAAGTTCTTGGCGACGTCTTTGTTAAATGTTAAGGGATGAGTTTCGAAGTTTTTTGGGGGTATGGAACGTGTGACGCAGTACGATAGAAGTGGCAATGTATGGTTGGCCGACATGTTGGAATGAATTGAAGTTCTTGGCGACGTCTTTGTTAAATGTTAAGGGATGAGTTTCGAAGTTGTTTGGTTATATCGAATGTGTGACGTTTAAGCATGTATTTAACAAATAGAAACATTTAACATATACAAAGAAACAATATCACAACTGTATATCTATCATCTACCATAACAAACATCTATTTGTTGGAAGTGAACCCTAAACCCTAAACCCATGGAGACTGAACTCTAGATGTATCACAATTCTTGACGCTTCAAGACTTTTTCACAAGTTTGTTGCTTCCATCTGTTTAGCTATCTGTCTTGCAAAGTTAAAGCACACTGGCTTGACCTCCTCGGACTCTTATTGCATAACTACAAACCTGCAACAATATACAGGAAATTAACAAATATGTAGGATTTTCATTTCGCTTCAAATACAAAGAAACATATAACGAACATAATATCCATCTTCCAGACTTTTCCACAAGTTTGTTGCTTTGCATTCGTTACACCGTCGCGAGGTGGCTTTCCCTTCGTTAAACCATCGCGAGGTGGGTTAAAACACACCGGAAGAACGTCCTCCGTCTCATACTGCAAGTTCCAGATTGCAATAACTTCAAACTTGCTACAATATAGACCAAATTAATCGACATAAAAAATGTTAACAAATATTTACGACGACCATTAGCATTTGAATAATACTCTGCATATGTGAAAGAACTTCCATTTGGAGTTAGTTACTGGAGAAGATATAAGAATCGAAATAACGATCGCAAAAATTAACCAACATGATGTGATGTACCAAAAATGATGGTCATGAACAACATAAAAGGTAAATATGCGAGACAAAGATAGATGACAGCGTGTCGAAGATAGAGGCGTAGATGTTTTGGTCATCCACCGAATGATGTATTTATAGACGAAGATAGAGGCAGGCGTTTTAATGATAACATTTGAAATTTAAAATTTGAAATTTGAATTTTGAACACGTTTGGGCGCTTGCCAGATGTCACATATTTGAGCTTCCACGATTTCATTGTTTGTTTTCTACACGTGTGTTGCTTTCCTTTTATGGTAATATTTGTTTTGGTTTATTTTTTTTGGAATTTCAATAATTTGACACGTGTTAAAAGTTCCACTTGTGCTACCTACAATTGTTATAGTTATAGATATCGTTGTTGTAAATTAGTATTTGAAGAAGATTGAATAGTTGTGATTTATTGATTAAAATATCTTCTTTTGTATACTTTTTTTATGTTTATATGTCTTGCTTGTATTGTGAACTTTGATCACTGCACTATGTATATGAACAAATATAAATACATGTGCAGAAATAGTATCTAAAAGAGAAAAGAGTTTTTTAGTTTTGACTTTCAATTTGTAAATATTTGTATGCATGCACGCATGTATGTATGGTATGTGTATTGTGTATGTGTGTATACATATGGTATTTAATGGAATGTTACATTTATGGTATAGTAACAATTTGTCTTTAGGATGACCTAAAGATAATGAGTTTATCTTGAAGATATTTGTTTTGTCTATTTGAAAAACATAACTATGAATTGAATGTTTGATAGTAGTTTTTCAAGATCATGTTTATTATTTGTGTTAAATAATTATTATGAATGAAGATAAAAGTATTAAAAAAAGAAATAATCTTGGTAAAATGGTAAGAGTGTACACTCATAACTAAATGAAGATGATTTTTTATCTTAATTCTGAAAATTAGAAAAATACATTTTAAAAGTATATTTTCTGTTATGAGTAATTTGATGTTGAAGACATGTTTGATTCTAGTGTAATATGTTTCATTATATTAATTAAGTTGTTCGTAGATTTTGAAGTTATCTTTTCAGTTAATACTTTTGCATAGTTGGTGTAGTATTTTTATATGGTACAAGTGTTTCGATGTTGTTGATGAATATAAATTGAGTGAATTTGAGATGCTTACTCTTTTAAAGGATCTCAATATCATTTTTGAGATGAATTAACTCTATTATTTGTAATTTTTTAGTTGGTGGTGGTGAATAAAAATGGTATCTTCAAATCAAAAGAATATATATCAAATTACATATTGAGGTTTAAAGAGTTATAAGTTAAAATTAGTTGTTTCAGAGATCAATATTGAGAGTTAAATAAGCAATATATTGAGAGTTAAATAAGCAATATGTTGACAACATAGAAATTTACACAAGTGTTTCTAGAAAAAGTATTAAGATTTCCTTTTCTAGAAAAAGTATTAAGATTACTTTCCAAGATAGAAATAAAGTTTCGTTTAATCAGGTGTTTGGCGTGAAACTAGTGTCAATGACACCTTATAACACGACTCCAGCCGAACAGTAAAGCTTTCAATAAAAAATTTAAAAAACAACTTCCTTTTAACCTTCCCTCCTGCTTTCAAATATGATTTACTTATGAATCAAAATTTAAAAATTTGTAAAATACGATAGGAACTACATCATTTTGATAAAAAAAGAAAAATCAAACAAGAAAAACACTGCTCAAACATAATGGGGAACTTGTATCCTATATATACCATCACATCACCCCCTAAGCACCTCACAAAATTAGGAACTTGTATTCTTAGATATGCTGTTACATCAAATCCTAAGCAACTTATAGCATCTAACCAGTAATGTATAACAAGTATGGATGGACCAGTTCCAATAATTAATAGGAATCAACACCCTTATAGACATGGGTACAAACATCTCTGGGAAGCTCAACTTCAAGATTACTACTATTAGTCAAACCCTCACAAAAGAGACTTTTGACAGAAATGAATGAAATATTATACTCAGCTAAACACTGTTTCCACTACTAAAAAAGGGAAAAATCCTAATAAAAATATAACTATGCAATGAATAGAAGATAAAAAAGAATATACTTAAACTCAAAAAGACAAAAAACTATACACTCCCACAAGGTAAAGTGCACAACTTTGCTAGATGTAGAAAAAACCACTGCAAAGGATTTGCATGGTCCTCCACCACTGGAGATGGAGTTGGTAGTGGTAGCTCTGGTGGTAGATGGCGGTGAAACGCATCAACTGCAGCTGTGACACCGTCTTCATTCTCAATCAACTTTGCAATTGCCATTGCTTGTGATTTTACCTGAAGATTTTGCATCCATTAGTACAAAGACTTTGTAAACCAATAGTATTATATCAGAGTTATAGAAAACAACTGTAAATTACATGTCCTTTAATGTTCATGCTTCCCCAACTACGCTTTTCAGGCTTGCTTGTTATCAAGTCTTTTAAGAATTTTGATACATGCTATTACATTCAACAATATATGAAAACATATACACAAGCTCATTTCTGTACAAACAGGGTATGCATAGCCATCAATTAACTAGGCCAATCAAATTGTCAAGTTCCAAAATTACATCAGAGGAAGGGCATTGATTGATCAATCAAATTGAAGGGGGGATTAGGAGTAGATTTCCTTTGTTAATGAGTTTTTCCATATTTAAATTCAAATATTATTAACATATTTTTTGATTAGGAGGGTTGCACATTGCATTACCTCTGGCTGGAGCATGAATTTTATGGCATTTGTTAAATTTTCAAGACTAAGCTGAGATATAGGAATTGGGGTAGGTCCCAGCCCTTTCTGATAAATTCTGTCTCCCCAAAAGAACTGATCTCCAAAGAATGGAACAATGGTTGTTGGGCACTGCAAGTTATGGTATTGACATTAGTAAAAAAGAAGAATGAGAAAATAAAGTAAATATTAATTTCCTTTACAATTGATCAGTGAAACAATTAAAACAAAATTCTAAGACATTAATACAGATCCTTGAATTGATGACAAGAAAAACACTTCTTTTGTGACACAATTGAACTGAACATTACCCCAGCCTTTAGTCCTGTAGCCGTTGTTCCAGCACCACCATGATGTACCTGCATTTTTGTGCCAAAATATCCTCAGTCGATTTATTTATTTTGTGATCAGATATGTAAGTGCATACTTCCTAAGTGGGATCTCAATATTAAGAAAGAACCATATCCAAAAGACTGGGAGACTAAAGCATTTTTTTTTCTTTTCAAAATAAGACACAAGTAAATATAAATCGAAACTTACCAAAGCAGAACATTGGGGAAACAACCAGTCATGAGGGCATTCCTCTAACACGAAAACATTGTCGGGAACTTCTGCCACTGCTACAAGGAAAAGATAATTCAAGTGAATCTAATAATTATCTATAAAGAATAACATTTGTTCATATATATATATATATATATATGTACAT
>Ga0123340_1006690_pt1 | contig 11003 bp, 8 predicted proteins | sample SirMexnodulemix_FD_89961 | JGI IMG/M metagenome (GOLD analysis project Ga0123340, IMG submission 89961) | Root nodule microbial communities of legume samples collected from Mexico - Siratro Mexico nodule mix | ecosystem: Host-associated > Plants > Roots > Nodule | place: Mexico: Nepantla... | reverse complement strand
TTTTTCAATAGATAATAAAGTTAATTCTTTTAATATTTGTTGAGATATTATTAATTTTAAATAAGATTTCATTAGTTTAAGTTTTGAAATACTTGAAACAACTAATATTCTACTTGTTAACATTATTTATATACTATATATCTATTTGAAAAATAATTTATTTTTTTTATATATTTAAGAATGTTAATTGTTTTATCATTTTTCAATTTTATAATCTTTTTTATGATATTTAATTCTGAAAATAAATCTAAGCTATCAAAATCAAACAAATTACATGTTTCAAATATTTTTCAAGCTTTAAACATTCAAATAACACTCACCTACATTTTCTAATTCATTTTTTTTATAAAAGTATTTTTTGTGATTTAGCAAAAAAAACTCAACTTTCTCTTTTTTGAACTTTTGAATAACCTAATTCTTATCTTTAAGTTGATATTTTTTGTATATTTTTATATAAAATTAGAAAGTATAATATATATAATACTGAATATAAGTTACAAAAATAAAATCTAATAGTCAAAACAATGAAACTTGATCGTAGTATTTTTTCTTGAAGTCAAGTCTCTTTATATCTTTCAGTTCAGTCCTTTGGTAAGCCTTTAAATGTAATTTACAAATTTAAATTTGTAGCGCTCTTTTTTTGAATCTGCACAAAAATATTTTGAAATTAACTAAATAATAATGAAAAAAATGATTTTGAGATCAATTCATCAATCTGATATTATCTTTACCTGATATTGATGCACTCACAGGTAGCAAAAGCAAACATCCTCAATCTACAGTTACAAAATAAAGACATACGCATAATGTACAATATAGAATGATAAAACAAATTTGAAATTGGATAATGACCTAATGACAATCAAACACACACAACTTGAATACGGAGGGACGACCAATGAAAGAGTCATAGAAAGGAAGGACATAAGTGAAGAAGTCAGATAAAGAAAAGAGATAAGTGAAAGAATTAGAGAATGAAATAACATATAAATAAATGATGTCAGTATGATGGAATAGTAGAAAGAGATAGAAAATTAGAAAATTTTAATATTTACGATTCTTGACTATTCAATTTTTTTGAAGAAATACTATTAATTTATTATAATAAAGTTTTAAAAATATTATTTATTAAATAATATTTATAGTACCAATATAAATTTGAAATCATTGAAAAATAAAAATATTTATAGTACCTATGTAAACTTAAAGTCAGTTGAGATATTTTAAAATTTTAATTAAAAATTAATTTTAAGTGTAATTTTAAAATTAAATATTTTTAAAATTTTATAATAATGTATTAATATTAAATTTTTTTAAGGCCTTTGATACCTTGAGTTAAAGCAATTGCTTTACCTGCTTAGGATGCAGCTTGAAAAGAAGAAGTAATAGGAAGAAACTTGATTAATCCGTTATTAACTTTTTCAAGCAAAATATGACAATCGATCTTGATGTGTTTTATTGTTTCATGAAAAACTTGATTGAATCGATTTGAATAGTTGATTGGTTGTGAGAAGAACAAACATGATATTCAGTCTCAGAAGAACAACTTTGGATATTAAGGAAATAAGTGTTTCGTGTATTTCACAAGTAGTAGCAACAAGGTTCGATATTCAGCTTCAAAAGAACTTTGGATATATTAGCTTGTTTCTTATATTTCCAGGTTATTGTAGACTCACTTTGGATGTAGTAGTTTGTTTCTTATATTTCCAGAATATAGTAGACTCTCCAAGATACATTGAATATCTTGTAATAGATCTTCTGGTTTAAGGATAACTAACCTAATTTGAGTAGTTGTAGGCCTTAAGTTGAAGAATGTTGTTGCTATTAAGAATAATACCATGATCGGGATTGCCCATCATATATCTAAAAATGTGAAAAAACAACTTAATGTTGGAGCAAGTATTAATGAGATAGATTAGTTATATAATAAGCCTCTTGTGTGAAGTAAAGTCAATTTCGTTGAGTTTAGTATTATTATCAATATTATTAGGAGATAGATTGAGGAGTGAACCATATGTGTCAAAACATGAGCACAAACAAGTATGTTAGTTTTTTGAGAAGGTCTAAAGTGTACTTTCATGGCAAAATGTACTCCTACGTTGTTATGAGCTACTTTAAGACTAGAAAGTAGGTAAAGTTACCAAAGTTTTTGATGTGAGAATTCTGATCAAGGATGTTGGTTATGCGAGTGATTTCCTCATAATCATTTCTCTTGAGTACGATATCATCCACATATATCAGAAGAGCAGTGGTGTAATTTCCGTCATGTTTCAAAAATAAAGAATGATCAATTGAGTAGTGATCATAAACATATGAAATATAAGTAATTGAGATCATTTGGCATACCATTGTCTACTTTTTTGGTTTAAACCATACAAATATTGTTGCAGTTTGCAAATTGGTCCTATGTTGAGTTTGAAGACTCGGTGAAAATTTTATGTAAACTTTTTTATGAAGATTTTCATGAGGAGGACATTGTTAGTATTAAGTTGCTTGAGATCCTTTTGTTAACAACCACTAGAGTAAGAAGAAGATTCAAAGTAGTAAGGTTTGGTACAGGTGAGAAACTTTAAATAAAATCGATCCTTTTTAAGTGAGTGCATCTCTTGGTTACAAGATGTGTCTTGTAGCGTTCTAGAGATTCATTGCATATGTGCTTTATTTTGTAAACTCAATGCCATCCATTGGTAGTTTTGTTAGTTGGAAGATCAGACATAATCTATTTTTGTTGGTTTCAAAGAGTGTAATTTCATTCATAACATGTATTCAACAACCATATTTGAAAGTTTCTTTATAAGTGTTGAGTTCGGTGTTACAAGAGATAAATAACACAATATTTTTAAAAAAAGAGTAGATAAAGAACTTATAAAACTTTGTAGGATACCTATTACTTCCAATAATATTGAATCTAAGTCAAAATCTTTAAGATATGTTAGAGATATTTTGAGTGATCTAATGAGAATGCATCGAAGACTTCATTATTAGTTTGAATATTATTATCCTATTCTAACATATTTATGTTGTCATAATTTGACTTATAATTTTGTAAAACAAGAGAGATAAAATATAAAGTCTGTATCACTATTATTTTTATGAAAGTTTACATTATGTAAGACCTCAATTCTATGTTTATTAAGGTTAAGAAACAATAATCCTTTTGTGTTACCCTTGGAAAACAAAAAAAGATACTAAGACCAACATACCGTGTAATTTCATATTTACACTTTGTGTTTCCCCTCCACTATTTATGTTTGTCATTAGATGAATCTAATTTAGAGGGTATTTTTTTTCTTATGGACAAGGAGGCAAAATGTCTTTAAATGAATTAAATCCGTTTTTATATTAGGAAAGTCATACGGCTATATTTAACAATGTTAAATATAAACTTGATTGAAAGTTTAAACATTTCATAAAAACATTGAATGTGTAAAACTGATAAGTATCATAGTATCGATGTCAAACAACCTTTATAAAGTACATCCAATCCAATTTTTCATGAAAGGGAACAAACAAACCCAGATGAATCATCATTTCATGCCACGCGACATTATAGTAGATTTTGTACTAATTTGGCATAAACAAAGAAAAATGCAATAAGACTTTTCCTCTAAAAAAAGTAAACTGTAGCAACTAGTATTTAGTATAATATGATATGACAACAAAAAGGAAAACAATAAAATATCAAACAATACTGCAAGAAAATTGACCATTCTATTCTTTTACATACAACTTTAAGTAACAATAGTTAAAGATAATTACACAATGTATAAACAAAAGCGGTTCTCTTGCGGTATGAATGGGACCGCTGCCAACAAGATAATTTTAGTTCTGGGTCTTGCTCACCTGAAAATAAGAAGACAGATATTAAAAACATAATTCATAAGGATCATATACATTAAGTAAAGGAAGAACTAATTATCTTTAACTAATCAACCTAAACTGTCCAAGCCCTTTGGAAACAAAGCATGGCAGTCAATGGCGAATCTTAACAGGGGCAGGAAGAGCTTCTATCAGGGTTACCCGTTTACAAAAAATTCAAGGAATCTCAAAAGAAACACAATTGAGATTCCCTCTGAAGATCACACACCACAAAAGAACAAGTATCGAAAGTCATTTTGGAGGCATAATTAAATCGCCTTGTTTGGCAGCAGTGTGGAGTGCATTAAAACCATTCCTTTCCTTACGTCCAACACCCGCAAGATGCATAATATTGAATCATCTCCCTCACCATATCAACATAACCATGTTCAGCAGCAACATAAAGCATTGTTTCTCCAGCATGGTTCTCAACATCGCACACACTCCACCCCCTTCAGTGCCCCTAACCGTGTCTTTCAGAACACTCAATGGAGCCAATAAGTTTCCGGTACATAGAATGTGTGATCTTTACTATACTGACTCCCACCTTAATAACTGTTCAACTCTCTTATCTTCGCACTCATCTCAAACTAATTCTAAAAGGCATATCCGGATGTTCCTACAGCTTCTGTAACAGATTTAATACCCCCTATCTTCCTCTCATTTTGCCACAATCAGTTCTAACTATTAGTGAAGAGAGAATCCGGTGTCTCAGTTTGGCTCACTGAACTTTGATGCAATTGGAGTGGTCGCCCAAATATGGACATTTTCTGCGTCAAGTTCTCAAGGGCCTCGTGTCTATTCGCTAGTTCCATGAGAACCTTAATTCTTCTAAACGACACATTACTCGGCTTCTGACCCTTCCCAATCATCTCCAAGAAGCACTTCTCTACTTCTTCCAACTTCCCCATATCACAAAGCAAGTCAAACAGCACGTCAGAAACCAAGGTATACGACCCAAAACCCTTTTCCACCATGTTCTCCCATAACTGCAGCGCCATCTCCACCTTCTCATGCTTCCTAAACAACCTTATCAAGAACATACAAGACTGCGTATTCGGAAGGCACCCCTCAATCATCATCCTCTTGTACATGTTCCAAGAGCTAGGCAAATCATTGGACCAGTAAAATACCCTAAAGAACAAATTGTAAGTAGTTGCATTCGGACTCAAACCCTTGCTCACCATCTCCTCCACCAAACCATAAGCATCACCAAGCCTCTTTGCAATGCAGAAATTCCTGATGGCAGCATTGTAGGCTGCAGCATCAGGGTAACACCCATACTCCTTCATCTCCTTCAAAACACCCCTAGCTTTATCAGGCTGCCCAATCAACCCCAACCCACCAATGATACATGTATACGTGATCACATCCGGCAACAAATCCCGGTCACGCATTTCATCAAGCACCTTATAAGCCTTCTCAATTTCCCTCCCCTTGCAGTAAACATCCACCAAACTATTGTATGTAACAACATCAGGTGTCACTCCCATTTCCTTCATCTCCTTGAAGAACCCCTCAGCATCCTCAGGGGTCTTCCACCCGGAAAGAAGAATGTTAAAAGTCTGTAAATTAGGGCGAAACTGATGCTTCAAACTATGGTAAACGTTTCTAGCATCCGTCATGCTCTTCTCCTGACACAGCGTTCTCAGCAGAGCATTGAAACAATTAGTATCAAACTCAGCCACCAGCTTCTTGAACTTTCTAAACGAGTCCACCGTTTGTCGAACGGAACACACTTTGGCAACTCTACCCAACACGACCATAACGGTGCGAGCCGTTATGGCCGTTTGATCTTTCCGACGGCATTCGATTAAGAGGTCCCAAACGTGACCAAACATGCGGCTTCTACCGAGAATGTAGAGCATGGTGTCGAGGGAAACCGCAGTGTGGTAAAACCCTTTCCTTCTTCCGGTGTAACGGAAAAACTCTAGGGTTTGGGAGGGGTTCCCGTGGCTGAAGCGAACCCTCTTGAGAACTTGATCGATCAATTCATTGGAGAGGAAAACACCGCTTGCTTTGAGGGATTGTTTCAGCTCTTCCGGCGTGGAGGTGCTGCTCAGTATGCCGAACACTTTCTGTACGTCGTCGTTTTCATTGGAGCTTGAGAACCAGTGCCGGATAACGGTGGGGGGAACGGCGCAATTCAACGGCGGTTTACCTGAGAAACGCCGCACCAACATTTTTAAATTTGTCAAGGGAAATGGTTGTTCTGGAAAACAAACACTAGTTCGGGTCGCTTCATGAAATAAGTATAAGGCTTTGCGATTGGGCTTATTCTTACATGGATTACAACCCAATTGTAGCCCAAATTAGAGCCCAATGTTGCCTCTCAGTGGGCCCTTTACCTCTGGACGAAGCCGTAGTCGGAGTTCGAGATTCGGTTAGGAATCGTCGACGTTGCGATGGAGAAAGATGCAACCACCGCGGAACCTTCTTCCTTCTCGCTGCTTGTGTCGACTCCTTCAGGCCTTTCACCTTCTCAGGCTCGTTACGCTCTGAACCCTCTCCGTTCCCCTCAGACGCGTCTCGCTAACCAACATTTTCTGTTTTTGAAGGTTTCCGTGGCATTCAGCGACGCCTACGACCGCATCCCCCACTCTGACGCCAGCTTAGAGAACACGATTTCCGAGGTGGATTGCATTTGTTTGTGTTCGTTTTCTTGTGCTATCGTTTCCTCTTACGCTTATCTTCTGTTTCCGTTGCGCAGATATGGGAGCAGAGGAGTCTGAAGAACAATTCACTGTTCAATGGAAAGAAGTTCAGGGTAATGAGATTCTCTTACCTTCTCTCAAATTAGTTCACCAAAATTGAAGTCATATCATAACACTAACGTATATGTAAGTGATACTAAGAATATTTAAGTTGGATTCCGGTTGCTAAAGTTCTGAAGATATTAACTAACTCTTGTCATAGTATACGTTTTTTTTCTGTTCTTGTTAATGTGTGTTTGCCGTGTTCTGAGTTTTGGTGTCTTAATACTGTTATGGAATGAATCAGATGAACAATAGAGGCTTTAATGTTTTATAATCGATAATGCTATATGAAGGAACATGTGGCCCTTGGGGTCATGGCATGTTTATTTATCCATGTTTATATTCCACGATATAATGCATTAACTTCAATCTCTTTCACTTTAGCCTTTTATTGTTTTCATGTAATGTTATGTATCTGAGAGGTGATCTTGTAGCTAGAGTGAAGTTTGAGGCCCTGTCGAGGACTTTGTCGAGCACCTCGTTTACACGAGCGCCAATGTTTTTTTTCAGAGGACTATCCCTTACAGAGCGTGTCTATATTTTTTTGTTTCAATTATCACAGTATGGAGGCTGTGTTCTGGAAGCAGGAGATGGATCCGACCGTGAATCACGTTTATGCCTCCACCTAGGTTTGACGGATTATAGGTGTGACCTCAGCGCTCCTCTTTTAAATGTATGTTTTCTGTTTAGCATGGGCAGTGATATTGATCGGATGATAACGATTCTATAATCTTGAATTAGAAATTAATTATAGTTTCAGTTTTCATTTGGATACTTTAATGATTTTAATCTGTATCTTTCTCATTGTTCACATTCATGACTTCTAATATGCCTTTATCGTTAGTAGGTTGAGAATAGTTTATCATATTTGGTAAATTAGTCAGAAATTTGAGTATTTTCCAAATTAAATTTCTATGTAGTGGTGGTCTTGCCCGAGAAAACACGTGCATGATTGATGTATTAAACAATTTCATAGTTATATTGTATCTGTCAACATGTTATATGCTGCACAGTCAGTTATCTTTAATGTTTGTCTGAAACCATTGGAGGATATCTCTGCAATGGATGCTTTAAGCACAGTTGAATCTTATTGCTGCTCTCTCCTGTATTTTTGACTCAGTTCTAATTCCCTCTATTTATTAATTATTGGTTAAACTTGCTTCCAGGACTTTTGTGGGGACAAATTTAAGTCCTTTGTGGGAAAGGTTCCTGGTTCCATCAGAAGGTAAAATCATTACAATTTTCCACCTTGTAAACTCCCATACTATTATTTTGTGGTTACCCTATGACCTTACACTGTTAGCACCTGAACTTAGGGCAATGTGACACCTGTCTTTCAAAATGAAGCTGCTTTGATGTCCCTTAAAATTTATCAGGAGGGGAAGGGGATCAAAGCTGAGTTAATGAAAATCTAAGGCAGCAGTTGGGCATCTCTCTTCTGTTTTCTGTTTCGATAGAGTGGAGTTTCCCCTTTTGTCTGAAAATATGATTATCACTCTTCTCTATATTCCCAAGTAGGGGACATATAAGTGGATCCTTTAATCATTGGCCATTGGGAACTTGAGAAAGTCATCACCATATAGCTATCCAATTCCGTAACTGTTAGCATTAGATATCTAACTTCTTCCACAACATTGGACTCCTGTAGGAAGCACAATCTTCATCCAAATCATAACTGTTATAGGTCCTTCCTTCCTCCTTTGTGCCTTGTTTGCATTTGTTGTGTTCCATTTTTAATTGGAAAAAATTGAAAAGGGTAGAGGATGTAATATTTTTTCTACCTCGACTGTCATGTCGTTTCATAGATTTTGCTAACTGTGAGAACAAGAAAGAAGGGGCAATATCACGTATTAGTTGTTTCATGAGTTGATTGTGTTCATTAAGAAATAACTTACTAGTCACAGAGGGAAGATAGAGAAGTTCATTTATGATTAGTTGTAGGAAGAGAACTTACTTATGTTAGAGGTCAGATGCTTTGTATATTTGTATTTTATCCATGGTTTTTCAGGGTCAAAGTCACAAATTATACACAGCTTTTATCAAACACTGTTCAAACATGTTAATTTCATCCTAGGTTTGGATGCATTGATTGTTTGATTTTATCCCTTTGATTAAATATTATTAAACAACAATGGATGGAATTATATAGACCAAAATTGCAAAGCTTTTATGTTCCTTCTGGTTCTGCCTCCTCCTCTTCCATCATTTCTTTGCTGTTGAATTGGTATTGATTTATTTGTCATAATCTTTTACCTACATCCTTCTCCCCAGATGATTCCGTTCTTTGTCAGCACACCTCCAGCCCACTAGGAAATGGTGCAGTGGTGGAAACAAAAGACAACAAAATACTTGTATTACAACGAAGTAATAATGTTGGTGAATTTCCTCGACATTTTGTTTTCCCTGGAGGCCATCCTGAGGTATTAAATGGTGAAAACTTTTTGTTGCAATAGTACATTTTTTTTTCTACAATAAATCTGGAACGCACAGTTAGTCCTAAAATAAGTCTTTGATTTGGTTTTTCTGTGTGATGCATTTATTTGTCGTCATGATATGTGTTCCTTTGCTGTACCATCTTGTTTTCTGCACTTTTTTACTTTACTGTATTATCTTCTATTCAACGATTAATTTATTACTGAATAAAAGCACGTAATTTTTCCTGTTGATAAAAATTCTTGGTAGATTTGGTTAAACATTGATTTTTCTTTATTAATGATTGACAGCCTCAAGAAATTGGTATAACATCTCATCAATATGTCAAGGAGTTAGCAGAATCTATTAACAGAAAGGTTTCACAGGAGATGTTTGACAGCATAGTTCGTGAAGTAGTTGAAGAAATTGGAGTGCCAGCTTCATCCCTTGTAAATTTCATAATTCCTACTTTAAGATGAGTGAGAGAACACATTATTTATACATGGCTTTTACCCATATAAATGACTGAACTTCAGAGCCACCTAATATGCTAGCTTTGGTAGACTTTGTGATTTATATGTTTTGGTTTTTGTGATACACCTTTTCTGTGTGCATTGATTGCAGATAAAATTTCAGTATGCTTTGCTAATCTTAATCACCTGTTTCCTTTTCCTTTTAAAATGGGATTGAATAGGTTCAAAGATTCAGTATCTAATTTTGAGCGTTTTTCATGTAGAGCATCCCTACTTTCATTGGCGTATCTCGCAGGAATTTGAATGTGCGACCGACTGCATTTTTCTTTATCAAATGTAGTCTTGATTCAAAGGAAGCTCAGCAATTTTATTCTAGCGCACAGGATGGCTATGAATCGACTCAGCTATACGCTGTTCCAATGGTGAATCTAAAACTTGTTCTTATTTTGTTGGCATGAAATCCATTCTTAATAATAATTATGTGATTATTTTCACTTTATTTTTTGGCTGTTTCCATTTAAGAACATTTGCATTTTTTTGTTAGTGGCATTAGTAAGAGAAATGAGCATGGCCATTCTTCTTCTTTTTTCTTATGCGACAGAAGGCCCATCAAAATGATTGTAGGTTCAGACGTCAGAGGAAGCCCCGATTTGCAGCTGTAGCATGATGAAATGATGATAATGACATAGCTACATATTTAGAACTAAATGCTTAGTGATATTTCTTCCTCTGGGTTATAATGGGATCTGTTGGAACCTAAATACCTGATGTTTTATTCTTAGTACCTAGTCTACTGTTTCTAAATTTAATGCCTATATTGACAACGGCGAACCTTTTAGCCTTTGAAGCATGACTCTGATTTTTTATCTTTCAGGTTGAAGTAGAAAACATGACTTCTAGGATGCCTGGCTGTCATCGAGGTGGATTTGCTCTCTATAAACTGATGGTTGACACCAGAAAGATTACGTGATGGAAGTTTGTAGTGCTCACAGTTGTCAAGCATGGTGTTGCGCAGTTATACTACATGTCTTAAAAGGATTTTTCACTAGTGATGTAGTTTGATGCTGACATTGCCTTTCCGCTTCTCCACCCAATGAAAGAAATATGATTTAACAGAGCTCAAATCTTCCAACGGAATGATACACGGAAGTACTCGTTTTCAATTCATACCCATATAAAATAAACTGGCAAATCTGATGTTATTTATATTTTATAGCATATTAAGCATAATGGATAGCATTACTTCACTGACCACTTTGTAGTATATTCGTTGTGAGTGGCCTCTTCCCAATGCCCACCCTCCACGAAACTCACCATTTGAGCTCAAGTTCCTCGAAGTGTCAATCTGCTTATTGATCTCCGTTGAACATGGTTACTTGTGCATGTGTAATTTTCTAATTGGACTCATGTGATACTTCATGGTATTTATTTTTATCTGATACTTGCTTTTATTGAGAAAATGCTGCAATTTAATTGTTGAATAATTTAATATATATATATATAT
>Ga0123340_1006681_pt1 | contig 11013 bp, 5 predicted proteins | sample SirMexnodulemix_FD_89961 | JGI IMG/M metagenome (GOLD analysis project Ga0123340, IMG submission 89961) | Root nodule microbial communities of legume samples collected from Mexico - Siratro Mexico nodule mix | ecosystem: Host-associated > Plants > Roots > Nodule | place: Mexico: Nepantla... | reverse complement strand
ATTAAATTAGTTATCACAAAACTAAATATTTGAAAATAATTTATTGAACTAAAATTTTAAAATTAATCATATTTAATTATAAATATCTTACTAGAATCCAATATTATTTTTATTATTGTTAAGAAAAAATAAAAATATATCATATTTTTTAAAAGGTAACGTACATGTAATATAGATGTTTTTTTTATATGTGAAAAGAAGAAAAATTATTTAATACATAAATTTTAAAATAAAAATAATAAAGATATTATTGATATATGAAGAATTTATTAAGTATAGAGAATAATTTGTATAGTGGAGAAAGTAACTGCCTAAATTTATTTAAGAGAATTTTCGAATTTATTTAACTAAGACAAATATATCTTTGGTGACTTTTTTAACCGTTTATAACTTTTTGCAATTACAGAGGTGAATTAAGCACAAATCAGATCATTACTCCTATTAATTTTTTTTATATCGATTGTTAAAGAGAATAGTGTATAAAATGATATACATGATTATTCTACCCCAGTAATAGTAAACGAGTGTCTAAATAAAGGGTAAAACACACTTATGACCAAAATTTTTAAAATAACAAAATAGAAACTATCTTTTAAATTTAAAATATTGAATTCAGATATTTGATTAGAATATAAATTAAATTATTCAATAAAATACTAACAAAATGAGTTTATCACAAAATTGGATATGAGATATATAATATCAATTTTAAAAACTAACCAGATGTGATATGTTTTTACATTTACAATAATTTTATAAATTATGTAAAAAGTCTCAATAATTAATGTAAAGAAGTATATAATCTTGACATAATGATCGTGTTTTGAGTCTTGTGGCAGTTAGCATTTGTTAGTCGGCAAAGACATAATCAAGCATTTTGTTTTAGGTACAGCTTACATCACTGCTAATTTTATGGCCTTTTGTTTTATTCTTCAGTTCCGTGTGCAACTTCATCAAACTGTTATGCCAACCAAACACCAAGGAACCTTTTACTTTCATATTTTTAATTAAAATCGATAAATGATTTACAGTTAAATAATTATCATATCATATGGCAACAAATATATATAGTCACAAAATGTTCATATATTAAGGGTATTGTGTTTCATTTACTTCTTTCGCATTGGGTTTAAAAACTTTTTCTAAACATAAAAAAAAAAAAAAAAAAAAAAAAAAAAAAAAAACCAAGTGGACCTTTTAAATTTTGAAGATATACATACTTTTTTGGTCTTTATTTCTTTAGGTTTTAAAAATAATAGGAACCTCAACGAAAGGTAGTATTCCATGGGATCACATTCAAATTATGTTTTTTTTTTTTTACTAATTTTCATATTCAAACTATTAATCAAAGATGTTACTAAGAAAAGTTTATCATCAAATCATTAAGAAAACTATCTAAAATTTATCCCACAATTAATGTGTTAGTGCAACCTTTTAACCCATTGTCCCCATTATGATTCTATGTTATAAGTTTACTTTTTTAGGGCACAAACTAAAAGGGTGAATTCGTAGTCACTAGAAATTGTTTAATTTATAGTCAGTAGAAATTGTTTAATTTTAATAAAGACCTATTATATGTATCTAGATTAATCAAATTTTAGCCAACGTACTTAAAAACAATAATCATAAAAAAAATTGAAACTAAAACCAAAAATTGTTAAAACTTATATGAAAATCAGAACATATGAAATAAGTAATTTTAACCACTTCAGTCATCACCACGTTTAGTAATCTACATAGCAGTTAATGAGCCACTTAATGAAATTAGTCAACTCAAACAGAAATAAATCTGTTATATAAGGATAATTTTTTTTACTATTGTCCTAAAAAATATTAAAATGTTTTATATGAAAAATATATTCCAATTTAGTGTGTGTATATATTGTGTAAGGGGTCCACTGCTGAAAGGGATAATTAGGTCCATGAAAAACATGATTAGGGAGTGTGACAGTGGGAACATTGCTGTGTACCGAATTCAAACCTTCATTACAACATCTTTGTCCACTGTCTCTACAGTGATGGTATGTTGTGAGAATGGTATTATATGCATTGCATCATGGAGGCAAATATTTTAGGTTTTCCCCAGCCATATTTTTCAACACCACTTTAACTCTGGCCAAGAAAGTCCAGTCAAAAAGAAGAATACCCAACTAACATTTTGTAAATTTGTTGGCCATTGATGATTCATCATAATCATTCATTGGAAAGTGATAAGAGCACCTTCCTCATATCTCAATGCTAGGACTCACTAATGCTTTAGATGAGGATGCACTCTGTTCAAATTTTACCTATATCTGCTCAATGCTACTCAATTCAATCAATAGAGGTCCTCCCTAGGTCTAAGTTTTAACAGTAATCGTTGCTATCCTTTGTGGAAAATCTTGTCCAAGTCCAAAAGTATATGATACAGAAAATGTCATTATGTAAAATCCTATATCTAGAGAGGACAGTTCAGCAAGGAGTTTATGCAATGGTCCTGGAATAACATGAGGAGATTCTAATCCAATCATTCATAGTCATCGATCCATGATAGGAGAGAGATGAGAATTTTATATTTTAAAAAAATAATATGAATAAAAATGATATCTGATATATACAAAATTCCTCACCAAGGTTTGGTTGATTAAAACATCTATTAGCAGTTAAGATATGGTAAAAAATCTAAAACTCATGTGGTTGGCATGAATTAGTTAAACTGCTAGTGTACGAAATGTGAGTTTAATTGTTGTCAGTGTGAATGAAATACAGAAAGCAGGTAAAAGGAACATAAATATTATTTATAAATAAATTGAGACTAGCATACAGAGTGTTTAGGATGGATTTTTTCAGGCTAAATAATGATTTGACAATTTAAAATAATAAATTTCGAAAGCACTAATAATTTTGGACAAAATAGTCAAAAAGGGCAGCAGAAAGTATGTAACTTGTACAGTGACATTCTGGTTGTGACAGACCCTTGAAAGGTACTGGATCAAGAGTTTCAAAAGGTGCCTTTTTGCGTTCAAAGTTCAAACTTTTAGACCACCCCTCTATATCTGTGTGAAGTTCAGTGTTCAGACTACAGAGGAATTTGGAGCCCATCTTATTATTTTCAACCACTCCCTTTTTGTTTTTTCGGCTTCACGTTGACCTAGAGTCTTGCACATTTGTCTGTGGCCTCAAATTTTCTAATCATTTTCGGTGATTACTGTATTCTCACCCATATTTTAAATTTCACAATTCAATTTTTTTCTATGTTTGTGGTTTATTTCTTACATATTTTAATCAATAATTATCTAAAGCACCGCTCTATTTTTTTTTCTCAAATCCTGTAAGGAAGATGATAAATTTTCTTGGATCAATTTTACAAGTATAACATAATTAATAGGTTAAAATGGACTTCATCCTCTTTAACCTTTTAAATGAGATTTAACTATTGTTTTTTCACTTTATAACCAGAAAAATTTGTAATTTCCATCTAAATGTTTAGTTTTCATGTACATTTGACATTTGTTTTTACATGATAAATGTTTTTGTACTATAACTTAGGTTAATATGGTAGGATTAAGATTTAATTGGTTCAAAATAAATTGAATAAACTTGTGCAAAATTAATAATTAAAATAAAAATTTGAAATTCAAAAGTATGAATATAAAAATTGCTGGAAATTAAATAAGAGAATTAAAATCACATATTAATTATTTAAGAAAAAATTGATAAATTGATATAGTAGTTATAAATTCTACTCAAGTGCAACAATACTAAATTTTATCCTAAATTTACATATATAGACATACACACACTTGCACACACTCAACAGTCAAAAATGACTTTTGCAATGATTACATTTTTCACTGTTTATATAAAACCATTATTCAAGAAGAGGAATAAGCTTGATGCAGTTCCATTGTGTTTAAATTTTTTCAAAATTTTTCTGTGCTTCAGAAAGCTCTATTGGGAACATTGTAAGTGTTTTCATAACAAATTAGAAGAGTGCACATAGTGCACATACACCGATAGATGTTGGTCCTCTCTAGTGAGTGACCCAATGATCAAGTTGATTATTAATAAGATAATTTACCTATCTCAGGTAGGAGTGTTTGTTTGACAAAGAATACTCAATTTTATCTAGGAGATTAGGTTTAAAGAATACTCGATTTTAACCATGAGTGAATGTGTTCAAATAATACTCACTTTTAGTTAGGATTGACTGAGTTCAAGAACACTTAATTCTATCTAAGTGGTTAAATTCAAAGAATATTTGATTTTAGCTAGGAGTAGCCAAGTCCAAACAATATTCAAAGGGTTAGTCAATGGCTACATTCCCAAATACTCAAGGGTTAGTTAGAAGTGACTGCATTCCTAAACAATACTCAAGGAGTTAGTCAGGAGTGCTGACTAGGTTTCCAAACAATACTCAAGAGTTAGTTAGGAGTAACTAAGTTGGCAAAACAATATTCCAAGGGTTAATTAAGAGCGGCTACGAGCCCAAATACATTGTGTAACTCAAAGAATACTTTACATCTTATTGTTGTATTAAGGTAAGAGGAAGAGTCATTGTGAAAATTAAGTTTTTGTGAAATTACTTTAAACAAGTGAATCTTTTTAATGAAAAGTTATGTCAAGAGTGAATTAGTAACTGTTTTGGTAAAGAATACTTAGTTTTAGGCACAAGTTATTGAATTCAAAGAATACTCAATTTTAGTCAAGAGTGGTTGCCTTCAAAGAATACTCAGCTTTAGTCAAGAGTGGTTGAGTTTAAATAATAGTTGATTTTAGTGAGGAGTGATTGAGTCCAAATAATACTTAAGAGTTTAGTCAAGAGTAATTAGGTACCCAAAAAATACTCGAGCCCAAAGAATACTCATATTGTATTCACAACATTGAAATTTAATATGTTGATTAAGAATTCAATGTAATATGTTGAGTTAGATGAACCCATATAAAAATATTGTGTATTACTCTTTTCCTTATCTCCTTTACTTTGCATGTTATTGTCGTTTGTATAAACTGTAAGAGGTAAAATCACCGTGAAAATTAAGTTTTTAAAACATCCTTCTCTTAAATAAGTGAATATTACATTTGATGTATATCATAAGATGCAATCCTTATTAAGAAAATCATTAACAAATCACTTGTTATATATAAACTATCATTTGAATCATTAGGCCATATTCACGAAAAGTTTCAAAATAATTATAAAAATACAATTAACCACCTTTTCTTGTGTTTTTCCAATTTTTTACAATTTTTTTTTATTTAGTGTGTAGAGTTGAATATTTAGTGTAAGTTTATTAGTACATTAAATTTGGCTAAATTTAGAGCTTAATGTTTTAAAAGTTTAGTTATAGACTAAATTTTATTAAATTAAACTATAAATACATTTAATTAATCTTATATTGGTTGTAGGCTACATTTGAAGTATGTCTTCCGAAAAAAGCTCACATGACATCTTTTATATGAATTTTTCTCTACATTGTGAAAAGTATTTATAATGTTTTTTTGTAATATTTGTAATAACATTTAATAGTTAGTTGTATAAGTTGGATTCTTTTAAAAGAGAACTAGGGAGAATTGACACTAACAAATCTATATAAAAAATTATAACACAAATTTCAACTTAAGACAATAAGATTAGAGGTTTTTTTATATGTTATTTATCGTGCTTATTTTTATTTAATATGATATTTTCCAATTTATATTTGAATTTTTCACAATCTCTTCTTTAAGTACAAATTTTTTCTTTGTATATTGGAACATTCTCCCTTAATCACCAAGATACATTATTACACCAATAAATCACAAATAACTTTATATAAAAAATTATACCATCCATTTTTAATTTAAAATCTTAAATAAATCCGATTGTAATTTTTCTTTTTATATATCATTTATCTTATTTACATTAAATTGTACAAATGCCTAAAATAATGATTTGAAATTTCTGATCTTCACCTGTGTTTTTGGTGGAGTAGATTAGAAAAAACTCATGGCAGAAAAAATAAATTAGTTTAACGAATACTTTCATTTATAAAATGCATCAACTAAGACAAAATCTAACCCACCTAAAATTTCATGGAAATGATGCCTACCTATAATCATTATCCGAATATTTGAATTTGCAAAGTTAGAAAGTATATCCAACAACTAATGGTCACAAAGAAAAGGAGAGAAAGAAAGGGAAAAAGGAACTGTTTTTCTAGAAAGCAAAGAACGGGAGGTAATGTTTTTGCGAATATATTCTATTTTAGACGTGTCGTGTATAAATGTTTGCATTACTGAAGTTGAAATTCTTTGGAGATTTTTACTAAATATAAAGCTAAAACTGTAAGTTTCATATCTTTTTACCAAGGTGGAATTCCGTGTCTGTATGAAAGTAACAATACAATTGTCCTTGCATATCCTTTTCTGGGTGTGGACCAAATCTACAGGCTCAAGCACAAAGGTCATCCCTGTTGCCCTCCCATTCTTCCAATCTTAGGCAAATAATTGACACTCTATTGTCCACTCAGCAGTTGGGAATTCATTATCTCTGTCTCTAACTTAATTCAGTCAAACATGCACGAAATAATGATTAAGAAAAGGCAAACCCTGAAAAGCATTTTAAGATTAAGGTTGAAATTTTAAAAGTATTTTTTTTTATAAAATATGTAATTTACAGATTAATAAGACACTAAAAGGTAGTTTATTCATGTTTACCTGAATTCCATAATTAAGATATTTAGTTTGGATATAGAATACTATCATGTTATCTCATAGAATAATACTAATTAAGTACTATCTAGAATTTCTATATACTTCTTGGTTGAAAGAAAGAAATATAATATTTGTTTTATCTCATGAAGCATTTCTTATTATATGAGAGAGAAAAAAAAATTATTTGTTGGGAAGTGAAATTTTAGATTCTGTTTACTACAGATTCGAACATAAAATTCCAGTAGGAATAGGATCTTCTTGAAGCTAAATATCCATGCAAGGCATAACCACTGATCTTGCCCGAAAAAAAACCTTGAAAGAGAGAACACAGCAGAAGAGGAGATCCAAGTATCCATGCTCCTTCATTCACAGCTTAAACTAAAAAAATAGGAAAATAACAAATCATGCCATAGCCATGCTACATTTTGAACTGGTGTGTTCATGTGTTTCCCTCTTCCTTCACTTTCTCCACGTCTCAAAATAACTCCCATAATCACACGCAATACGAAAACAACCATGCTTCACCATAGCCAGCGACTACTTTTCTTTCTGCTTCTCTTTCTCTCTCTAAACCTCACTCTATCTCTAAACCAAGACGGTCTCTTCCTCCTCCAGGCCAAGCTCCAACTCTCCGACCCCACAAACGCCCTCTCCGATTGGAACCACCGTGACGCCACCCCATGCAACTGGACCACCGTCACATGCCACGCCGCCACCGGTGCCGTCGCCTCCCTCAACCTCTACAACTTCCAGCTCTCCGGCCCCGTCCCCGCCGCCGCCCTCTGTCGCCTTCCCTCCCTCGCCAACCTCTCCATGGCCAACAACAACCTCAACGGCACCCTTCCCGCCACCGCGTTCTCCACCTGCGCCGCCCTCCGACACCTCGACCTCTCCCAGAATCTCATCTCCGGCCCCATCCCCGACTCCCTCGCCCTACTCCCCGCACTAGAAACCCTCGACCTCTCCTCTAACAACTTCTCCGGCGAGATTCCGGCGAGCTTCGGCCAGTTCCGCCAACTCCAAAGCCTCTCCCTCGTCAGCAACCTCCTGAACGGAACCATTCCCTCTTCCCTCGGCAACGTTTCCACGCTTAGAACGCTTCATCTCGCTTACAACGTTTTCTTCAACGCAGGTCCGATTCCTCCTTCTTTGGGGAACCTCACGAATCTCGAGGACCTCTGGCTGGCAGGGTGCAACCTTGTGGGCCGCATTCCACCTTCTCTGGGAAACTTGACAAAGCTTACAAACCTCGACTTGTCCATGAACAATCTCGTCGGAAACATACCTGAACAACTCGTGTCGGGTTTGCGCAGCATTGTACAAATCGAACTCTATGAGAACGCGCTCTCCGGCGCGTTGCCACGCGCCGCTTTCTCCAACCTTACTAACTTGGAACGATTCGATGCCTCCACGAACGAGTTGAGTGGTACGATTCCGGACGAGTTGTGCAGATTGAAGAAACTCGGGTCGCTCAACCTGTTCGCTAATAAACTCGAGGGGACTTTGCCGGAGAGTATAGTGAACTCGGAGAACTTGTACGAGTTGAAGTTGTTCAACAACTCCCTCACTGGGTCGTTGCCTAGTGGGTTGGGTAGAAACTCAAAGTTGCAGAGTTTCGACGTTTCGTTTAATAGATTCTCCGGCGAGGTTCCGGCGAGATTGTGCGGCGGGGGAGCGTTGGAGGAGCTGATTCTGATTTACAATTCTTTTTCCGGGACGATCCCGGAGAGTCTCGGGGAATGCAAAAGTTTGAGAAGGGTTCGGCTTAGGAACAATAACCTTTCTGGGGTTGTGCCGGAGGGGTTATGGGGTTTGCCCCATTTGTATTTGTTGGAGCTTGTTGAGAACTCTCTTTCTGGGTCGATTTCTAATGGGATTTCCGGAGCGCGGAACTTGTCAATTTTGTTAATTTCGGGAAATAATTTTTCTGGGTCGATTCCTGAGGAGATTGGTGAATTGGCTAATCTTGGAGAGTTTATTGCGAGTAATAATAGTCTTACTGGTCGGATTCCGACAAGTGTGGGTGGGTTGAGTCAGTTGGATAGGCTTGTCCTCAGAGACAATCAGCTTTCTGGAGAGATTCCTGCTGGTGTCGGTGGTTGGAAGAAGCTCAATGAACTTGACTTGGCGAATAATAGGTTGTATGGGAGTATTCCTAAGGAGTTATTGGACTTGTCTGGGCTTAATTATCTTGATCTTTCTAGTAATCGGTTATCTGGTGTAATTCCAACTGAGCTGCAGAATTTGAAGCTGAACTTGTTGAATTTGTCGAACAATCAGTTTTCTGGGGAGATTCCTCCTCTTTATGCCAATGAGAATTATAGAAAGAGTTTTCTTGGGAATCCGGGTCTGTGCAGTTCTCTCTCTGGTGTGTGTCCAAGCGTGGATGAGAACGAGGATAAGAGCAGGAAATACGAGTGGATTTTCCGGTTCATATTTGTGCTTGCTGGGATTGTGTTAATAGTTGGGGTGTCTTGGTTCTACTACAAATTCCGGGACTTCAAGAAGATGAAAAAGGGGTTTCACATTTCAAAGTGGAGGTCGTTTCATAAGCTGGGGTTTAGTGAGTTTGAGGTTGTTAAATTTCTAAGTGAGGACAATGTCATAGGGAGTGGAGCATCTGGGAAGGTCTACAAAGTTGCGCTGAGCAATGGTGAGGTGGTGGCTGTGAAGAAATTGTTCGGAGCACCGAACATGGTACATGGATCTGTTGATTCTGAGAAGGATGGATTTGAAGTTGAGGTTGAAACACTCGGTAAGATTCGGCACAAGAATATTGTGAGATTATGGTGTTGCTGCAACAGTAGAGATAGCAAGCTCTTGGTTTATGAGTATATGCCAAATGGGAGCCTAGCTGATTTGCTGCATAGTAGCAAGAAAGGCTTGCTGGATTGGCCCACGAGATACAAAATTGCTATCGATGCTGCTGAGGGGCTCTCATATTTGCATCATGATTGTGTCCCCCCTATTGTTCATAGGGATGTCAAATCTAGCAATATCTTACTAGATGATGAATTTGGAGCAAAAGTAGCCGATTTTGGAGTGGCCAAAATCGTGAAGGGAGCCAACCAAGGTGCAGAATCCATGTCTGTGATTGCTGGATCTTATGGTTACATCGCACCAGGTACAACCTTAAACTTGTATTATGTGTTCATTTATATGCATATTTAAGTATCTGCATAGATTTAATTGGATTTGGTGGTTAAATTTTTTGCAGAATATGGTTATACTCTTCGGGTGAATGAAAAGAGTGACATATATAGTTTTGGTGTGGTAATCTTGGAGTTGGTAACTGGGAAGCCCCCTCTTGATCCAGAGTATGGGGAAAAGGATCTTGTGAAATGGGTTTACTCTACATTGGATCAAAAAGGACAAGATGAGGTGATTGATCCCACTTTAGATACTGAATATAGGGAAGAAATGAGGCAGGTACTGAGCATAGGGCTTTTTTGCACTACCTCTCTTCCTATAACCCGTCCTTCAATGCGCAGAGTGGTGAAAATGCTGAAGGAAGTAACTGCACCTGTACTTCCCAAATCCTTAAGTGGAAAACTCTCTCCTTATTTTCAAGAAGAGGCCTCTGATACTGATCATCAGGGAAGCTTAGTTTGAGCTTCATAATCAAAATAATCAGCTTTAATTTTCTCTTCAGCTTTGGCTAATTGGTATTAAAAGTTAGTTTTTGTTTGGGCAATAGTTCTTGAAACAACAACTGTAGGAAATGCCAACAAACTCTCTAATTGCAATCGTATTATCTTCTTAAATTCCAGCTAAAAATGGTATATGATATTCTCACTAGAATATATTATCTTCTACTTTGCATTAAACTGTAATATAATATTTTTGCAGGAAATTCTTCTATGCCCATCTTTATCTCTCCATGTCTAGTTGCTTTGCCTGTTTATTTATTTCTGTTGGCCTACTCATTAATAGCACTGCCAATTTGCAATAGAAATGGCCAAATATCCAACCCTCATTCCTATAGTATTGACTCTGCAGATGATATCAATACTTGTGTACAAAATTTAAGAAAAATATTAGAAAGATATTTTCTGTCACATTCTTTCAATATATTTTAATTAAAGTCGATTAGAAATCAAAGGAGTTTGATGAATCTTCTATTCAATGAAGTTACTTTTTGATTTTATAATTTTGAATAGATTTTAATCCACGACAGAGAATAAAAAAAAAATAGATACAGTTGTTATAAGACACAAATATATTAGAAAAAAGTATTAAAAATATATTGTTATCATTCCTTAAAATTTAAATATTGTTTTTTTTTTTTTTTTTATTTTTAATTTTTTTTCTTTTTTTTTTTAATTTTATAATTTTTTT
>Ga0123340_1006680_pt1 | contig 11013 bp, 17 predicted proteins | sample SirMexnodulemix_FD_89961 | JGI IMG/M metagenome (GOLD analysis project Ga0123340, IMG submission 89961) | Root nodule microbial communities of legume samples collected from Mexico - Siratro Mexico nodule mix | ecosystem: Host-associated > Plants > Roots > Nodule | place: Mexico: Nepantla... | reverse complement strand
TCATTTAATATAATATATTTTTATAAGATCAAATAAGCGTGACGAAGAAAGATATTATTTTTTTTTCTAGTTAGTCTTTTTTTGGTTATGCTTATCTATAACACTTTATCAGTTGGTATCTTCATTGAGCTCGTAAACCAAAATAAACCTTGTTAAAATCTTGAAAATTATGAACACAAACTGATAATACTTACAAGCACCACGAAGACCGATATACAGTGTTTCAATATGCCGTGGATTCTCTCGTTAATCTAATTGGTAACCAAATAGGGCAGCATACATCATGCCCTCAGCAAGACGTTATCCATTTTTCTACCCATTTCCAATCATTTCTCCTCAATAACCCACATAAATTTGCCCACCCAAAATACAACTTTCCTTTTCCAAAATGTAGATTTCAGAAAAATTATGGAATGTCATTCTCTAAATGTAACCAACACAAGTACTTTTTTTCCCGTATCATAAACATAAATTTCTTTGACCAAAAATTGTCCAAACACTGATAATGATCAGAGGTGGGTAAAAAATATGCTTAAGCGTTATGATGAGAAACCATTGACCTTGGATGAAGTAGCAATCAAAATCCATTAGTGCAATTGGGTGTCCACTTATTGGTTGTGAAAAAGTAAAATTGGAAGATTATAACACTACCATCACCTACATTAAATACATTTCCATGTTTATGCAAATCATTACAAACTGTATAAAATGCTAAAAGCATAAGCTTAAAAGGTATTAAATAAGATAAACCATTTACATCATGTTTGACATATGATTTGTCTCTAGGTGGGTAAGAAGACACACTTGACATGAAAACTAGAACAGGCAAAAGTGTAAAGAAAATTAACCTTCTCACACCGGAGAAAAAGAGATATCTGGCCTCTTGCATCCAAGGCAAAATGACATACTCATCTGAGTAAAACAATATTGTACATCAACTTCAACCCACATAAATATGAATATATGAATAGGGGAGTTTTAAAGTTCTTGTCCTGCTAGGTTGCATGTGTTAAAAAGCAGCCCAAAATATAAAGCAATATAAACACCAACTAACACAAGACACAACTTTCATACATATACCAACCTTCCATTACTGAAACAGACCTAGCTCCTCTAACAAATTTCCAATTAGATAAAAACAGACCTAGCTCCTCTAATAAATTTCTCTTCATGGCATTTTTTTTTTCTGCAATAACTGCCTCACACAACACTTAAATTGCCAGTAACTGCCTTCATAAGAACTTTCTGTTCTTTCTGGAGCAAACTTGACACCGATGGATGGTGGACTTGGGCTTGGATTCAGGAACTGATCCTCCTCCAACCCCACAATGTCATGGACGGTATCACACCACAAATGGTGTGCCCGTGTTTAATTGAGTGAATAATAAAATTAAAACTATTAAGCATTTTCAATAAAATAGTAAAATACATTTTTCAAAGATCCATAAAATTCACAAGCACAGTTGGTAGTGATGAAGTTACACCTCTGCTTCTCCGAAAGTTAATCTTTCAGTGTACTATGCAAGCCTGAGCCAAACTTCTACAACTTTCATTTTTAAGAATCTGAAGGAGATTTTCACAGCGATCTCATCAACATTATCAATTTCCAGCTAGTACCTTGGGCCAATGCTTACGTCAATAAGACCAATCAATCCATAATATGTCAGGTTTTATTCTATGCCTATTATCTTTGTTATGCTTGAAACAATTAGAATTTGATTAGGTAAGATTGTGCTGTAATAAGATTAAGATAAAAGTTTGCTGATTTGATGCCATGCCATGCCATGCAATTGTATTAAAAATTTCTGCAATTAGCATCATTGAACTTTCTCTGTTACTGACAAAACTGATTCTGATATCAATTTGGTTGCTTTAAAGGGTGATAGCAAGCTAAAGGGTCTAGGAAAATTCAAGGAGTAGGCTTATTTGCTTCTAAATTTTTGTGATTGAAAATGTAAAGTCATGCATTTCTGATATAAATAATTAACAGCAATCAAACATTAAAATAGTACAGTATCTGTTCCTCCCAGTTGCTAGGACTTTGGCTTATTTTTTTTTTTTACTCCAATAGCTTAATTGGGGAAATGGGGTTTAATATTGTTCAGTTCCTAACAACATTTTAGCTTAATTTTCCCATCCGAAGAGTTGTGGGATACATGCACAAACCATAACAGTGGGAGAATATTTGAAAAAGAGAAATCATATTTTTAACAAAAAGGTTTGCAGTTTTGGTTCAGAATCTTGAGAATGATAAGAGGAGAAAAAAAGAGAAAGGTTTGAACAATGAAATGACTAATACGGTATATTTGATGATTATCTTCCAAATTAAACTTGTACTTCCATTATAAATTACAGAATGGACAAGATGAATGTGAGCTAAATTCACTGGAGACTTGTGGTCTCAATGTTTGGAATGATGTGGTAAGTGATTTGCTTTCCCAGTTCGTTATAGAACTAAGCAACCTGACCTGAGAGGGGGTCAACTTAAATTTTTCATACAAAACCTCTGATATCTACAATCAATTTATGTGTAGAGCAAACAATATGCTCTGATACTGCTTTGAGTTTCTGGCAATTGAGGGAAGGCACAAGAATTGGCAAGACCGTTTCAGCCAATTGGACTTGCCTGAGGAACCTGTTCTGAACTGCTATATCAGAGGAAATGGAACAGAGGTTATTTTACTGTACATTTATATAACTATAATTAACCAAACCAATAGCAAGGACTTCTTATAATCTGTCAGTGAAGTTAATACACTAAAGATTCATGGTTAATGATATCACTGTGGAACCTAATCATAATTATATGAAAAATTATATATGCTGTATTAGCCTTATAAATACAACCTTGCATGTAAATTGATTTTCTACTTTTTGGACTATGCTTTATGATATTTAACATAGAACTTTAATTGCTATGAAGAAAAAACTCTCATCCTATTACTATTTTCATTCCTCCTTTTAATTAAAGTGCAAGTATATAACAATCAAAGCAAGCTCTTTGCAAACAAGCTGTTATGTATTGCGAACAAAAAGAATAAACATCTTTATATAATTCTCTAGGGTACATATAAACACGAATCTGTACAAATCAGATTATAATAACTATTGCGCTATCTAATTGTGTAACTAGAATTAGTATAACACAAAAAGGGTTTTGTGCTCTCCTTAGTCTTTTGACATTCTAGCTTTGGTTTGTCCAAGTTGAAAATCTTAATAGTTGAGTTCCTTCGTACTCCAAAACCAGTTCATTGTCATTTTGTCCTTCAATCCTGGCTTGATATGAGCCTTCACTTTTTCTCAACACTTCTCTGATTTCCAACAAAATATTTTTGCTCAATTGACAACCCTTAAAGCTAATCTCAGCCTCCACAGGGTCACCCCTGTGCATCTCCTCCCATGTTTGTAACCAATCAAGAGAGCAAATACAAGGTTGCAAAAACAATTGCTCCATGGAAATTCTTGCTTCTAAGAAACGAGTTGGGAAATGTGATTCAATTGATTGTGTTAAATATAACGAGCTTAGCCCATGTTTTCTGGTATTTTGTTACTATTTCTGTTATTTTTATCATCTATAAATAAACATCCATTTGTGTGTATTTTTATACAAGGGAATTAACCCTATACCTATTTCTCTATTTTAATATGGTATTTAGAGCCTAGGGTTGGGTTAAAACTTTTTCGATGAACCCACTGTTCACTGTTCTCATTCAGTTGCCTCCGTCGCTGCTGCCGTCACCTTTGCCGCAGCCACCGCCGCCGTCGCCGATTGGGTCGGCGACACCACCATCAGGAGCGCCCCATCCAGGCAATTACTGTGCCGTTGGAATCGCAACGATTGAAGCAGCGACGTGTCTGCAATCGCCGTTTTTGTTCCGGTCACCATCACGCGTGGCGGCACGTCCGACGACGATTAACGTTGTTGTGATCATCGTCCTGCAAGTGTTCTGGATCTGTCCTCATCATCTTGATCGGAGCCCGTTTGAATTTTCACATTTTTTTCTCTCTCCTCCATGGATTCTTCCGCGGCTACCAATGCCTCTTCTACTGCTGCCGCCTCCTTTACTTTCCCTGTACTTGATCACTATACTAATTACGTCAATGTTCATCTGTCAGTTGATAAATTGGATGGCACAAATTATGATACTTGGACTTCCGATATTAGGTTATGGCTTAAGAGTCTAGGCTATGTTGATCATCTTACAACGTCTGTTGCTAATGTTTCTGAAAATGAGGTTTCTCGTTGACTAAAAATTGATACTCAATTATGTATGGTTCTCAAATTGACCATTCACTCGTCTTTAAAACAAATTTTTCGCTCTTATGAGACGTGTTCAGAAATTTGGGAGCATGCCAAACTATTATATACCAATGATACTCAACGTCTTTATGGAGTATGTCAAAATCTCCTTCATGTTGTTGTTTTGAAACGTCTTGATGGTACAATGTCTGAGTATCTTGATAAAATTCATGCTCTTTTTCATGATTTTAATGAATTGTTGCCTCTTGCATCCACTCTGTCTCAAGAGATAAAGCAATGGTCCAAGTTTTTCATGTTGTTAGCCTTATATGGACTTCCTAATGATTATTCCCCTGTTTGTGATCAGATTTTGGGATCTCCTGTTGTGCTCACCCTTACTTCTACTTCTTCGACCCTTATACCTATACCAGGTAAATCCCACATTGATATATCTACTTCAGATGATGACTCTTCTGCTTTAGTATCTCAACGTAATGACCGCACTCATTCTCGGAAGCCGAACAAAGGGCGTCATAAGTGTGACCATTGTGGCAAACTTGGCCACAAAATTGACAGGTGTTATGCCTTACATGGTTGTCCTCCTAAGACTGTTGCGGTTGTCCAAGCAACTCCTGTGCCACCTTTTACCATGGATTCTACTTCAATGAATTTCTTTAATGGTATGAGGATCGTCAAAACTCTGGTTCCACTGCATCTGTTGCACATACAAGTATCTCTTTTGTTGGGCTCACCCACTCCAATTCTCTTGGTCCTTGGGTTCTAGACTCAGGTGCCATAGATCATATTACTGATAATAAATCCTTTTTCTCTTCTTTGTCTACCTCTAGTCATTTACCCTCCATCACCATGGCTAATGGTTTTAAGGTCTCATCCCATGGTGTTGGTACTGTTCATCTTTTTCCTTCTTTGCCTGTTGACAATGTTCTTTATGTCCCTGGGTTACCTTTTAATTTATTATTTATTAGTCGTCTCACTCATTCTCTTGATTGTATTATTTCTTTTACCAAAGATTCTGTTTGTTTACAGGACCGGAGTTCGGGGCGGATGATTGACACCGGATGAAAGTCTTATAGTCTTTACTGTTTACGAACATCTGCTCATGTTGGCATGGTTATGGAGTCGCAGTTCTTTTCCTAGTAGTGTCTCTCAACGTGCTTCGTCCCCTTTTGCCTTATTTCACTCTGACATTTGGGGACCAAGTCGTGTTAAGTCTAATTTAGGATTTCAATATTTTGTTACTTTTATTGATGATTATTCAAGATGTACTTGATTATTTCTAATGAAAAATTGTTCTGAGTTGTTTTCAATATTTCAATCTTTTTTTAATGAGATTAAAAATCAATTTGGTGTTTCAATTTGAATCTTACGGAGTGATAATGCTCGTGAGTATCTTTCTCAGTCGTTTACGACTTTTATGAAATCTCATGGCATTCTTCACCAAACCTCTTGTGCTTATACACCTCAACAAAATGGGGTAGCTGAGCGTAAAAATAAACATCTTGTTGAAACTACTCATACTCTTTTAATTCATGGTGGGGTTCCTCAATGTTTTTGGGGTGATGCTATTCTTAGTGTATGTTATCTTATTAATCGTATGCCATCTTCAGTTTTAAAAAATAAAATTCCTCACTCTATTTTGTTTTCTCATGAGTCTCTCCATCTCTTACCCCCTAAAATTTTTGGGTCTACATGTTTTGTTCACAATTTTGGTCCCGGACTTGATAAATTATTTGCTCGGTCATATAAATGTGTCTTTTTAGGATTCACTAGATCTAAAAAAGGATATAAATGTTTTTCACGCTCGCTTAATCGTTATTTCATTTCTGCAGATGTTACCTTTACTGAATCTTCTTTTTATTTAAAATCTTTATCTTCTCTTATGTCTCATCTAATCAAATACATATTCCAGTTGTTTGTGATTCTTCTGTCATGTCTAATGTTCCTATTGAGTCGCCTCCTTCACCACCTCTTAAGGTTTATAGTTGTCGTCAAACTTCCTAACGTCCACCAAGTGATTCTCCTCTAGTGCCAGATCTTCCGCTCCTTCCGACTCCGACAGTTGAACCTGATCTTCCCGTTGCCATTCATAAAGGCATACATTCTACCCGTAATCCCTCTCCACACTATACTGCCTTGAGCTATTATAGACTATCTCAACCTTTTTATGCTTGTCTATCATCCATTTCTTCAGTGTCTATTCCAAAATTTGTAGGTGATGATTTAGCTCATCCTGGTTGGCGTCAAGCTATGCTTGATGAACTCAGTAGTCTTAAGAATAATGGAACTTGGGAACTCGTTTCTTTACCTTCTGGAAAATCTGTTGTTGGTTGTAGGTGGGTCTTTGCTATCAAAGTTGGTCCTGATGGCACTATTGATTGTCTCAAAGCTCGTCTTGTGGCTAAAGGCTACACCCAAATTTTTGGTTTGGACTATGGTGATACTTTTTCTCCAGTGGCAAAAATGGCGTATGTTCGCCTATTTATAGCCATGGCAGTTCTTCAAAGATGACCTCTTTATTAACTGGATGTCAAAAATGCTTTTCTTAATGGGGATTTGCAGGAAGAAATTTATATGGAGTAACCTCCAGGTTTTGTTGCTCAGGGAGAGTCTTCTGGATTGGTATGTTATCTTCGCAAATCTTTATATGGTCTTAAACAGTCTCCCAAGGCCTGGTTTGGAAAGTTTAGTAGTGTTGTTAAAGAATTTGGTATGACTCGTAGTGAGGCAGATCATTCAGTCTTTTATCTTCATTTGAATGTTGGGTGTATCTATCTAGTTATATATGTTGATGACATTGTTCTTATAGGTAATGATCACCATGACATTTCTCAAATTAAATAGCATATTTGTCACCATTTTCAGACCAAAGATCTTGGTAAACTTAGATATTTCTTGGGGATTGAGATAACAAAATCCAATCATGGTATTGTTATCTCTCAAAGAAAGAATACATTGGATCTTTTGCAAGAAATTGAGTTACTGAATTCTAAATCTGTTGAGACACCCATGGACCCTAATGCCAAACTTCTACCTAGTCAGGGGGAGCTCCTCTCAGATCCTGAGAAGTATAGAAGATTAGTTGAAAAACTGAACTATCTTCCTGTTACTCGTCCTGATATTATTTTTTGTAGTTAGTATGGTGAGTCAATTCCTTAACTCTTCATGTGTTGATCATTTGAATGCAGTTACTCGTATATTGAAGTACATTAAAAGTTCTCCTGGAAAAGGCCTACTATATGGTCATAATAACTATACTGGAGTTGTACGTTATACAAATGCAGACTGGGCAGGGTCTCCATCAGATTGAAGATATACTTCCGAATATTGTGTTTCTATTGGTGGTAATTTGACATCTTGGAAGAGTAAGAAACAACATGTTGTGGCAAGATCTAGTGCTAAAGCTGAATATAGAGCCATGGCCTTAGCTGCCTGTGAACTTATTCGGCTCAAACAGTTACTAAAAGAATTGCAATTTGGAGAGGTCACTCAAATGACTCTCATATGTGATAATCAGGCTACTCTTCATATTAGCTCAAATCCCGTCTTTCACGAGAGGACTAAACATATTGAAATTGATTGTCATTTTGTTCGAGAAAAAATTACATTTGAGGACATCAAGACTGAGTTTGTTAATTCGAATGATCAATTAGGAGACATTTTCACCAAATCTTTAAGGGGGCCCAGGATTGATTATATTTGTAACAAACTTGGTACATACAATTTATATGCACCAGCTTGAGAGGGAGTATTGAATATAACGGGCTTAGCCCATGTTCTCTGTTATTTTGTTACTATTTTTGTTACTTTTATCATCTATAAATAAACATCCCTTTGTGTGTATTTTTACACAAGAAAATTAACCCTATACCTATTTCTCTATTTTAATAGATTGTAACAAGGCTTGGTAATCAACCACATTTGGTTTAAAGAATGACCTGAAATTCAAGTTCTTTTTCACTTTCTCATATGGACCTCCATCTCCAAAAGTTATAATTCCCCCACTGCCAGAGGTGTTGATCAAATCCTCAGCTACCTTTAGAAACTCTACGGCTTGTCTCCTGGTCCTTGCTCTTTCCATACGTGGAAGACCAATCATGGAATTGAAGGCCAAAGACTCACCCCTCCCACCCCTTTTGTTCATTTTCTTAATCTCAGCAACAAGTTCTTTCACTCCTTTCTCTTCTACCTTCAACTTCAAACCACAGGATTTGGCATGCTCATAGAACTGCCTTTTAGTTTCCTCAAAATTTGATGGACTAGAACCACATTCAATACCCTCATCACCCCATTTAATTGATGTCAATTTCAATGTTTTGTTCATGTGTGCAATAGCCTCAATCATCGAAACCCATTGAACCCCATGTCCAATACAAGAGTCCACTATGTGTACACCGTTACAATCTTGTGGCATGGCTTCAAGAATCGCAGAAACAGCTGCAACGTAAGCAATTTTCCCAATTGGGAGACCTTGATAGAGTGCACTCAAAGCAGCCTCAAAGTTCTTGTAGGCCTCATCTTTGAGATAATCTCCATGATTGGTCATGCCTTAGACAAGTAGAATACAAGGCGCTCTAGAGACTCACCTAGTGGACTAGCTTTCTGGCTCATGCACCTCAAAATCACTTCTGCCAGTGATTTTTGTCCTTGCTCCAAGGCCTCTCCATATGCCTCCAGCAAGTGTGGAAGACTCACTTGGTTTTCAATTTCCATGTTTTCGTGAGGTAGAGTCAAGGGTGATATTTGATTTGTGGAGAACTCTGACCTCACAAATGGGTTGGACTCCAAGCATTTTCCACCTCACTTGACAAATTCTGTGAAGGGAAAAAGCTCCCTTCACTCTCTCTTAGGTATCCATGACCTTGAAAACTAACAATATCAGCATCCAAGCTGGAATCAAAATCATCCAATTCCATGAGTGATGGAAGCTGCACAGTTTCTTCATTGATTGGGTATTGGATATGAATATGATCATTGGAGAAAAATAAGGGGGAGGAAGAAAAGGGGGTGGTACAAATTTTAGAAGTGGAATCCTCTAGACTGCTCAATAGTGTATTGAGTTCACAGTCATGGTCATCCACTCTGAAGCCATAGGATCCACAATCACCAACATGATCATACATAGTTTTGACATAGGACTTAACACCTGAATCAAAAGTTGAGTTCATGTCCTCATAGAATGACCATGGGGATTGCATATCCTCTTGCTGCATCATCTTTTCTAATGGATTTTCTCACACTGCAAAGAAAGTAAGTCTTGTTTTGGAGTGGTAGGCTTTGATGAGTGAGAATGTTTGACTATTTATAGAAACAAATATTAGAGAAAGGTTGTTTCCCCTCACTTTCAGCCAAATTCCTATGATTAAAATAACATGAAATATATTTTAATGAGGCATTAAAATAGTCTCTTAAATTATACAAGATCAATCAACATATTATTTCAAATTTGTATTCCTGTCAAACTTACCCACCAAGCCTTGGATATCCTTTCAAAGAAAACAGTAATATTGATGTAGATTATAATAGAAATAGAAATTGACGAATAATTTTTAGGCAGTTTTTCCAGAGTTTTATTCCTACAAGGTTGCCGTGAAAAGTGTATTTCCTCTTCTGGCAGCATCGATAGAACCATGAACTTAATGGGGACCTCAATTTACCGGTGTTATCACAAATCCATATTACAATTATAATAATTGATTAGTTAATATGACTGGGCCCAAAAATAAAAATTCACAGACCATGGAAAAAGTGAAGAGGAGCACTAGAATGGGCCAACGGCCCAAGTGACTAGAGAATTATACATGATGAAGGGTAGCAGAAGAGATAGTGTGTGGAATGTGAGTAGTTCTCCTCTCTTTTGTTATTGAGTTCTTCTTTCTCTCATCTGCTATTCCAATTTCTTCCAGCATTATTGCTTATTGGTGATTCTCATTTCCAGGTGATTTCAGAGAGTCAGAAGTAGGAGCAAATACTGGTTGCTATAATACTTTTCATTATTTCTTAGTTGCTGTTATAGAAACTGGTTTATTTCAAAGAACATATATGAACAATATTGCACACATACTGTTTGTTGGTATTTCTTTTTGATTTAGATACAGATCGTATCATTGGTGCTTTGATTGAGAGTTACTTATGGCTGACAACACAATAATGAAAGGGATACAAGGAGAACTGAAACGCATTTCGGAAACTCTGGGTTTACATCAAGAACGATTTATGCAAATGGATCAACGATTTGAGAAGATTGATCAGCATTTGCTGGAGTTGCAGCAGCTATTCCTGAAATCTCAGAACGACTCTCTAGTACAGTCTTCCACTTCCATTGTTTCCCATCCTTGCTCTATGAAGCTGGATTTTCCACGGTTCACTAGTGATGACACAATGACTTGGTTGTACAAGGCTGAAAAGTTTTTCACATTATACAACACTCCTGATGAGCAGAAACTGGCAATTGCTTCTATTCATTTTGAAGGAAAAGTCTTACCATGGTTTCAACTACTAGAAAGAGCACACCAAGTACCTGATTGGCTATCATTGTCCACTGCCATTCAAATCCAATTTGGCCCATCTCAATTTGATAATCCCCGTTCAGATCTGTTCAAGCTAAAGCAATCCTCCACAGTGGCAGACTATTACAACCTTATCGTCAAAGTTCAGTAGCCTTGCGCAAAAATCAGAAGCTTAGTATGCGTTATTTCGGACCATTTGAGATTCTTGAACGCATCGGTCCAGTTGCTTACAAATTAAAGCTGCCT
>Ga0123340_1006672_pt1 | contig 11019 bp, 5 predicted proteins | sample SirMexnodulemix_FD_89961 | JGI IMG/M metagenome (GOLD analysis project Ga0123340, IMG submission 89961) | Root nodule microbial communities of legume samples collected from Mexico - Siratro Mexico nodule mix | ecosystem: Host-associated > Plants > Roots > Nodule | place: Mexico: Nepantla... | reverse complement strand
GAATTATAATGTGATATAACTTATATTTATATAAAATTTAAATGTAGATATTATTTAAAAAAACTTAAAATACATCACTTAAACTAAACTCCTTTACTTGATCAAAGTACCCTACTTTAAGCATAAGTGTTTGGAAATATATTTATGACGTGCCGATATTTATTTCATATAATATATAATAAACGATCATTTATTACATTTGTTCAGTATAAAACATTTAAATTTAGTCTATAGAAGTCTCTTTCTATCCATTATTTGCTTCTTATATGATCTTTATCTTTAAAAAAAATTGTCTTCTCGTGTATTAGGAAATAGATCTTCATCCTGTAGCTATCACATATGACATTCTTAAAAGCTATACATCAAATGTGTTGGGTGGAGTAAAAAAACTAAAAATGGAAACCGAACCGAGTTAAGTGATTCATTTTTGTTGTTTCAAAAATATTTAAACTAAAATAAATTTATATTAGATTAAATTATATAAAAAATGTTTAATAAAAATTTAAAGTAGATTGTTATATTAATTTAACTTTTAAAAATTAAATCATTCTTATTAAATCAAATCATTCAAACAATAAAAATAAAACTTATGAAATTGAAAAATATACCCTAAAATAAGATATTTATTGATAATAATTTATTTGAATCATAATTCACTTCAATTATTTAAGTCAACATATAATTTAATTTAATTATCCATGATATTTTCAAAATGTAATGCAGATTTAATTCATACATTTTGTATATTACTAGTTTTAATTATTAGAACATTATTAAAATTCTCTTGTCTGTTTAAAAATACTAACTTATTCGTACCTGTGACCTATGATAATATTTTTTCCAGGTACATAATTCGTTTCAAAGTTTAAACTTATACTTTGCTAACTATCTAAATACATGTTTTTTTTTTTATTAATCTCTTATTTATAAATATAAACACTAGAAGGAAAAAAAATTCAGGAGACATCAAACAATAATGAGACTTCATTATGTTATTCAATTTATTTATTTTTATTTAATGTGGTACTATACTCATACTTAAATTATTTATCTCTTAATGAGAAAATCTAAAGAGAAGATATCAAAAAGATCAAACAAAACTTGAAGGAGACCCATACAATTAATTAACATTATTTATAATAATAAAAAAAAACTAAGACATTGAATTTGTGGATCTTCTTCATAATATGTTGTTTAAATTACTTATTTTTAATCAATAAAAAACTAAACTCACTTAAATTCCTATATAACTATTTTTTTTAATTTCTAATATTTCATAAATTAATAAATAAGAAACATAAACATGATATAATATAATATTTTATTTCACATTAATCAATCACTCGAGCTTTATTAGAAACTTATAATACTTCAAAATCTGTAGTTTTATGAGTCAAGATATAAATTACATAGCATTTTATTTCAGTTAAAGGTTTAATATATGTTTATAGAATGTCTAACTACAACGTTTATTTATAGAATTACATGTTTTCTTTTTTGAAGAAAAGTACTGTCATAAAACCATCATAAGGTAATAAAAATACAAGTGTAACCTAATAATTCAATTATCCCTTAAAACTTATTAAAATTAATTATATATAAATCTTACTAATTATTTTTTAAACCATGACTTGATCTACTTTATATTTATACATCAATGAATAATTATGCAACTTATAACTATTTTTTCGTGATTTCAGTTTTAATATTAATTAACATATAACACATACATACTTGCATACACACATACACACACATACGCACACATACACTTATACACACATACACAGGCCTGCACATACATAACACACGCTTATATACACATACACATGCCCGCACACACATAACACACGCTTATACACACATACACACACCCGCACACACATAACACACACGCTCACACATAACACACAAATGTCATCTCATTGCTTGAGAAATACCTCAAGAATAAGAGAAAAAATTATTCAGTTTTCCTTACATGCCTGCACACACATAACACACGCTTATACACACATACACACGCCCGCGCACAAATAACACACACACACTCATACATAACACACACATACGCTTATACACACATACACACGCCTGCACACACATAACACACGCTTATATACACATACACACACCCACGCACACATAACACACATAACACATTCAGGTCATCTCATTGCTTGATAAATACCTCAAAAATAAGAGAAAAAATTATTCAGTTTTCCTTTTTGCTTGAAGAACTAAGTAATATTTAAATACTCAAACTTATAATAAAGAGAAAATCAACATTAATTCTTAATTGCTCAACCATGATTCTTAAAAGATCTAAATTTAACAACATCCTATTAGATTTTACAATCTTCTTATAAATTTATAAAGGAAAAAATGTTTCAACAATTTTTTCAAATCTCTAATATTTTATATCTATAATAAATATTATCACAAGAATGTTACTTAAATAATGAACTCGATGTTAAGTAGTATAAAACTAAGAATCTCTTTCATCAATTTCTCATTACCAATTTAATCACTTTTATCAATTCTAACATGTATTATACCTCAATAACTTGAAATTTTAACATTTACTATTTTTAAAGCTTAGTTTTATTTTATTTCACAATATAACTTTTTCTGCAATACATTAGTAAGATGTAATAGTTTATAGTAATTTACTCGAACCTATTTTATCAAGATAGTATGACAGTAGCTACATAAGGTAGTAACTTCTCATATGAGAAAAACAATAAATAAAATATTTATAATATTAACATAAATAAGGAAAGGAGAAAGATAATGGTTTTTAGAAATAAATCGATTGGAGCACCGATCTTGTGGAAAATTGAAATCTAATGCTACGGAATACGATGATCGATTATTACTACTTCTGAGGCTCAAAAAGCGGTGCCAGCCAAAGAGAGGAAGCAGGTGTCACATGACCCATATTGTACGATAATTTTTATGGTCAATTCCTGCAGGTTTTGTTCATTTGACAGACTGGTCCATCTGTGTACAATAATCACTTTATTCTCTTTTCTTCTATAATTTGAGACTCATTCCTGGTACGTAGACTTCCAACCTGTTATTATCAAATATAAATTCATATTCTATGCTACACATTTATAACATCAATTCATGAGTTATATTTTATTATATTTTATTTCAAGTGGCTTTATTTTATTATATATTTTAAAGATTTTTATAAGTTTATATCTATTTTAAAAATGTTACCAGATCTATATTTTCATAATTTTTTATCTGTACTTTTAAGTGTTTAAAAATTTATTTATTTATTATACTAAATTAAAAATGGTTGTTTATTTTTAATATCTAATACTTTATTTAAAACTTGGTTTTAAATTTACTTTTTTTTTCATTTCATTATGTTGTAACCCAAGTTTATTTTATAAACCTATATTTTAAATTTGTTTTCTAAATGAGATCTCTACATTAAAATACTATAAATAACAAAAATTAATCAATCCATTATAACAAAGTATCAACAATAATGAATATCTACCTATTACATTCTCAAGTACATGTGGGTATAAAGTAATAATTATAATGTACTTGATATATTATATTCTTATAATTAATATTATTATTTTTTTTAGAACATAAATGTGATAAAATACTTCATATTGAAAGATCAAATATCATAGGTTGTGTAATGCTTTAGTGTATCCTTTTTACATTATGTTAAAAAAAAATTATGGTATCTTTTGGTTTTAGATGAAATAACATTTAATAGGACGATGAGAATGAAACGCATGAGCCTGAGAAAACTTCTAAGAGAAACATGCATTCGTGTGATAATGCAGTGACGAGAAGCGATAAAACATGAGACATGAAAGTAGAAAAGACATTTATGGTAAAGAGAAGAAAAGGATATCTCAAAGCATAATATTAGAGAGATGTACACCCCTGGGTTAGATTGGATTGCCTTTGAATAAAAAAGTACTGATACTTTTGACACTTTAACATTAAAATATAATATCATATGATTGTATTTTATTATATTCAGTATTAAAGTATTAAAATATGGATATTTTTTTTAAAGAATTTATTACTCAACTAAACAAAACAAAAGTGAATTTGATTGAGTATTGAGATTTTACCTTTTGTTCAATAAGAAATACTTTAACCAATTCACTTTTGATTGGATAGATTAATTGTGAAATCATTATTCTGCCTAAAACTGCACTCAGTGAATTGAAGAATCCAATGGGCTTCAAATGAATCTAATACATATTTGGGTATTTCTATTAACACCTCCCTACCTTCTTACACCTATAAGATAGCCAAATTATCCATGAGTTCGAAACATTTTAGATTACATAATTTGAAATTTAAAAATATACTCTAGATTATGCAATCTGAAAATATTTTTTAATTATAAAATCTGAAAATATTTTAGATTACACAATCCAACATATATTTCTGAATTTTATAAATATATTATAAATTGCATAATTCAGAAGTTAGGAAATATATTCTAAAATGCATAATCAAAAAATTTATTGTAAATTATACAATATGAAAATATGAGAATGGATTCTAGATTACATAATTTAAAAATGTATTCCTAATCATATAATTTTAAAATATAAAAATATATTTTGAATTACACATCCTAAAATATATTTATGGATTATATAGTACAAAAATATATTTCAAATTACTTAATCTAAAATTTATTTTTAAATTATATAATTTAAAATACATTTTATATAATAAGGTATCTAAATGATATAATTAGGAATATGTTTCTAAATCCTAAAATTCAAAAATGAACATTTTATACATATTCATGGAGGTGACCAAAGAAAAAACCATAGGACGTAATTGTGTTTTGTACGCAGTCTAATATTACATTGCTTTATTTTATATATTATTTTTGAATACCATCATAGTGGTGCCAATATTTACTAGGGCCTGGGCTTTTGTGATAAAATTGTAGCCCAAAACGCTCCAATAAACCCAAGGGTGAGTCAGTCTTTGTAGGGTTTATGGTCTCTTGCAGCTCCTTCTCTGTTCTGCATTCTGCTACCGGGGCATCGAAATCTGCAGCTTTTACGACGCAGGTGTGTTCATAGAATGGGGAAAACGGAGTACAAGAGGCTGCAGGGAAGCCAGAGCTTCCGGCAGCGGCTTCTTCTCGCCACTCTCTCTTCCACTCCCATTCTCATCGAAGATATTCGCGCCGACGAGACTTGGCCAGGTCTCCGCAACCACGAGATTTCACTCCTCCGTCTCTTCGAAACTGTCTGCGACGATTGCCACGTCGAAATCAACGAAACTGGTATTTCTTTTCAATTTCACTTTTTTGTTTATTTATCAATCAACCACCACCAAGGGCTTGGTTGTTCATTTTATTTGGCTTGAACAGGTACCAAATTGAAATACAAACCTGGACCTATTATCGGTGGCAGGCAACACCGTGCGCACGATTGCGGCGTCTCACGCTCCATTGCCTATTTTCTGGAGCCACTCGTTGTGTTGTGTTTGTTTGCCAAACAGCCACTCACCATTAGGCTCAAAGGTATAGTAGTTATAATAATTTGATTTTTCTTTGAAACCTATCACAGAAGGACCATTTAGAAGATATTTGAATGATTTAAATTATAACTGTTTGGAATATTGTTTATCAGGGATTACAAATGATTCTAAGGATCCATCGGTTGATACCTTCAAGTCTATTACTTTACCCATATTGAAGCGCTTTGGAGTTCCCTCTGATGGCTTGGAGCTTAAAATAGCGAGTCGCGGATTACCTCCCAATGGTGGTGGCGAAGTTGTTTTATCACTTCCTGTTGTTCAGAGTCTAGCTGTAAGTTTCTGATTCTTTTGATGATTTCGACTTTTATTTAAATTTGTTTGTTATCTTATGTGTACTTCCCCTGACAGGCTATTAGTTGGATTGATGAAGGTTTTGTGAAGAAAATTAGAGGAACTACCTTTTCAACCAGAGTGTCTGTTCAGTTTGAAAATAGCATGATTAAAGCTACCCGTGGAATAGTCAATCCGCTGGTTTCTGATGTGCACATTTTCTCTGATCACAGATCAGGTCCTCAGGCTGGAAAGTATGATTCCTTCCATTCAGTGGAATTTGTTGAATATTGTATTTCAGTTTTGGAAATATATTTGGTAGAAATAGGTAAGTCATAGTATTGTAACTTCTTTTGTTGGTGCAGCTCTCCTGGTTATGGGATTTCGCTGGTTGCGGAAACTACATCTGGTTGCTTCATCTCCGCAGACACTGCTGTTTCTCATGCGAGGGACGATGATACTTCTAGCCTTGCAGATGACGCAAAAAGAGACCTGATGCGTCCAGAGGATGTTGGCGTGGGGACTGCCAATGCTTTACTTGGTGAGATAGCTCAAAGTGGAGTGGTAGATTCAACACATCAGGTTAGTATGTTGGCAGTTTCTTTCTGCCCTTTTAATGTTTCTGTGTCAAGTGATAGATACTGGAATTGAAAATGTAGAAATATGACTTCTTACAGAAGTGAAAAAGTTATGATTCCAGTTGACTGATGGTAGTAGATAGAATATAGAAGTAGGCTCCTACAATAGGGAGAACATGATATGGAACGTAAAAAAAAGTAAAGAAAATGCCACAGGAATGCACCCTCCTAAGAAGTGTGCTGACTCAAATGCTATGGTGCTGAAGTACGTAGCTACTAGTTCAATTTTACTGTCTTGCATGTGGGTTTGTAGACTTGTGTATATCATGAAATTATATTCCATTCGTGGAATTTTGGATTCCCCTAATATTTTTGTTATTGTTTTGGTTTATAGGGCCTGCTATTTCTTCTTTGTGCACTATGCCCTCAAGATGTTTCCAAAGTCCGTGTTGGAAAACTTTCCCAGTACGGGGTTGAAACTCTTAGAAACATAAGGGATTTTCTAAATTTGAAGTTCGTTATAAAACCAGATCCGAATTCACAGTCAGTTTTCCTCAAGTGTGTTGGTTATGGCATGAAGAACCTTTCTCGAAAGGTATCATAAAGCGCGGTCAATGGTGTTATAAATCCAAAATACAAGTCTGAAAGAACTGTAATTTTGAAGCAACTGCTAGTTTGGCACCTGGGAAAGAGCTCAACAGCAGCTTCAATATGTAATATTATGCTAATGATCATGATGTCCCTTCTCCCAAATGAATTAACAGGTGAAGTTCAGTTTCAATTGTAACCCAGTTTTGGTAGCTATATATATTTTAGCGTTTTTCACATATGGATTTTATTCCTTTTAGCATTTCTCTTATCCTGAATAGCAAGCACTTCTCCATTATCGGTGCTATACAAGAAATCCCTGTGTATAACAACCATGCAGCTGTTAGCGTCTATGATTATCCAAAACTTGATAAAGCTGCATCGTATTTTATTACTATGCTTCTGCAAGCTTCGTTTTCCAACAAGACAACATAAAAATTGATTAGCAATTAGGAAAAGTACTATGGAACAAACTGATAGTTGGAAGAGTCTGACATTAGCAATTAGCAAAATTAAGGATGTGAACTGGCAAGACCTTTTAGCTGTAAACATTATATTCTGAGCGTTGTTGGCAGAGAAGATGGCTTCAAAATAAGTAACCCAGAAAAGCATATTGGGAATCAGGAAACACAAGTTGAATAAAACCTCCATCATCAGGATCATACAAAATGAATGTCCTTTCCTTATAATTAAATAAGAGCACTTACTTCGTCTTGTAAGAAACATTTACAGTCTTATTTTGATACAAGAAACTTCTAGAGTCTTGTTTATTTAAAGGAGGGTTCACAATCTCATAATTTCTAAGTAATTCTTGTAGGTTTCAGTTCAATATTTAGGTTTTACTAGACCTTCATTTTTATAATTTTATTTGTATTTTTTTTTTCAACTTAGAAATTAATGTAGTTATTATAATCAACTCTTAATTTAATGGGGGTGTTTTAAACTCTCGTTAATATTGGAAAAATTATTTTTTATTCTTAAGATTAAAGATCTTCTACAAGATTAAATCTTAATTTTAAAACTTTCATCATGCGAAGTTTTCTATAAAATTTGAGTCTTAAATTAATAACCCCTTGTTAATACTGTCATTGTATTGGAGATGCTTTAAGATGTTTCACTATGTAGGAAAATAATGTCCTTTTTTTGCTGCCAAATGATCTTCGATAAAATTAGTTCAGAGCTATTACATTTAGTTGGAATTGTTTGGTGATTAGTTGGATTTCATGATTTGTATTAATTACATTTTAAGCTAAATGAGAGTATTCTTACATATTCAATCAAACTTCTTTAGCTGATTTATTTATGACAGATTTGGACTCTACTATGTTTTACAGTTAGACATCAGCGGACATAACACTTGAATCGCTTTCGTATAGCTTTCTTTTATAATTATTAAAATATTTGTTTTTCTTGGAATATTTATTCTTTTAAGAGAAGACTCATTATCATTTTAAATATTTTACCTATATTTCTTAACCCATTGCTAGTACCTGTACGCTTCTTCCAAGTTCCAACTCGGGAAAGTCATCTGGAATTATATCCACCGTCTATTTTATTAAGCTAACATTTTGTACTAAAATTATTTATAATAATAAATTATGTCAAAGGGTTAGGATCTAAACCATGAGAATCCATTCTAATTAGAATGTAGTTAAATTAGTTTGGAGTTAGTATTTAATTGGATTTCAAAATCACATTAGCAGAACTTTTACCTATTCAATCAAGCTGATTTCTTTAATGTATCTCAATTTTCTTTATCACATTAGGCCGGACCACGTTTCTCTACATATTTGCTCAACGTCTACTGGTTCGATTTTTGTACCGAAGTAGTGTAGATTTATCAATAAATTAAATATATGGGCATATTTTTAAAAAATTACATAATTAGATAAATCGTGTTTGGGAACACATTTTAGGGTGAAGAAGTCGTGCTTGATAACACGACTTTACTATACAGTACTTTTTTTTGTCTTATACAAAGTCGTGTGTGCAGAGATAATTTTTTGGAGTTTTTTTTTTTTAACAATCACAAGTCGTGCTAGGAAGCATGACTTCTACACAATTTCTTTTGAAAAAAACCCTCACAGTTTCACTTCATTATGATTTATGTATTTTTTCTCGCGATACGAAATGTTCACGCAATATTTATTATTTCATATTGCTTTGCCAGCCTAGTATGGGAACAAACAACCTTCAAAAATTATATTGCATGCAGCAAAATGACATCATGCATGAAGGGAACTTACAATTGTCCAATACAATAGGATGAACACACTAAAAATAGAAAAAGAAAATATATTATGAACAATAATTAAACACCCATGAAATAAAGATCCTCGAAAATCAAATAAATAAAGATTTTACACAAAAGGCTTAACAAAATATTACAACAGAGATCAAAGAATGCAATTTCCTTTTGTAATTTTTGAACATGAACTGACAGACTCTTGCACATATTTTTTAGGATCAAAGCAAAAGAAGTCGCGAACTGGACAGAGCACTTCAGAAATGTAATAGAATAAGAGAATTTTTTTTATATATTTTATGGGTGTTTAATTATTGTTCGGAATATACTTTCTTTTTATATTTTTAATGTGTTCAATCTTATTGTATTACACAATTATAAGGTACTGTTCCCTTCATACATGACCAATACATGACGTGGTGAGAAAAAATGCATAAATCATAATGAAGTGTATATGTGATGGTTTCTTTCTTTTTAAAAATTAATGTAGAAGTCGTGCTTCCTAACACAACTTCTGATTGTCAAAAAAAAACTCCAAAAAAGGTCATTGCATACACGACTTTGTATAAAACAAAAAAAAGTATACAAAAAAAATTGTGGCATTTTGAAGTCGTGTTACCAAACACGACTTCTTCATCCTAAAACGTGCTTTCAAGTATGACTTACCCAATTATGTAATTTTTTAAAAATCTACCCATATCTGTAATTTGCTGATAAATCTGCACCACCTTTGTAAAAAAATCCTACTCGTTTGTATCCTTGACTTTGGTGAACATAATTTTACTTTAAAAAAAATAAAAACTAAATTTAAATTGCTTTCAATTCAATTTTTTTATTTAGATAACATAACTCAAGTGTATTAAGTTTTAATTTTTCATTTAAATAAAGTATTTGAATTGTTACTAAATATAACAAATTTATTTTAGTATTAAATAATATTTAATAATCCAATAAATATGATTTAGTGATGGTTGGTCAAGATTATCTTTCAGTCAAAGTTTGTGAATATACTTTTAGCTAATATTAAAGATTTTTCTCTTATTTTTTTTTCTTTTTTAGTAATATTGACTACAATTATTTTTGTTGACATGTTATTTTGTAGCGTTGTTGATTAATCTAATGTTTTGGCTAACTTTTCAACTAATGTAAGTTGAAAAACTTCAACAAGTCACATTCTCAAAAAATAATCTCAGTTATTCAATTACTTTGGTTGAGAGTTATACTCAATTGTTTAATCAAATTGTTAGAAAGTCTAATTTTTTAGATTAAATGTTAAATCGTTATAATTCTTCATGTTATGAAACTATATATTTGTAAATTTTCTTTGAGAGTATTTTTGTTCTTTCAAAGTGTTTTTAATAAGTTAAAAAGGTACCATCAACAATTACTTAAAGAAATTGAATGTACTTTGAATTTGAGTAAAGTAAAATAAATTCTTGTTTGTTAATTTATAATTACTATTATTTCTACTCATATTTTACTGTCTACTTTATTCTTTTTATTAGATAATTTGTTAGATGATCTTATTAAATAATCTATCCATATATAATTTGAATTAAGACAATTAAGACTCCATTCAACCTAATTTAAATCAAATGTAGATACAGAGTACCATATGGTACTATCACATATCTTAGATATCATATAGATTGAACATGAAAAATATAATAAATTTTTATATATAAACATTTTCAGACTAGATATTTCATATGAATTAAATTAGGACCAAAAAATAATTATATTTTATTTTTAATTATAAGAATAAATTTGTAATTTTATAATTTT
>Ga0123340_1006668_pt1 | contig 11021 bp, 8 predicted proteins | sample SirMexnodulemix_FD_89961 | JGI IMG/M metagenome (GOLD analysis project Ga0123340, IMG submission 89961) | Root nodule microbial communities of legume samples collected from Mexico - Siratro Mexico nodule mix | ecosystem: Host-associated > Plants > Roots > Nodule | place: Mexico: Nepantla... | reverse complement strand
TATTGTATAGCTCTTCAAGAAACCATCACACAGAACATGCTCTCGTATCAACTCAATATCTTGTCTTATCACATTTACACAATTCACACAAGGACAATAATATTTGTTATTTACTCCTACTTCATTCCTCTTAACAAATTGAATAAACTCTTCAACACCATTCTCATATTCATCACTGATTCGACTTGCAGTTATCCAACTTCGGTCCATGACTACGTTCAAAAAAGACATCATACATATTAAACAAAACAAAAATGAAACCTAAAATTGTCAGGGATCGAACATCCCCGAACTCCTACCCACACATAATACAAAACATAAAATGTCGGAGATCGAACATCCTCAGACTCAATACCAACACGTCATGAATATTAGACAAAACATAAAATGTCGGGGATCGAGCATCCCCGGACTCAATACCAACATGTCATGAATATTAGACAAAACATAAAATGCCGGGGATCGAACATCCCCGGACTCAATACCAACACGTCATGATAAACATAAATATTAGACAAAACATAAAATACCTGGGATCGAACATCTCCGGACTGAATACCAATTCGTCATGATAAACACAATACAATCATAGCGCTATAATTTAGATCTCTCTAACATCATCCTAGTGTACAAACTAATATAAAGCACCAACAAAGTAAATTAATTAAATAGAAATATTGAGTGGACGAACCTGAAAATTAGAGCCAACGACAGCGTGTGCATGACTATGGTGGAGAAGAGTCTACACAACAATGGTAGAGACCTAAAAATATAGAATCAAGTTAAACAGAAAAAAATTTGGATAAAGCCAGAGAAAGAGATAGCCTTCAATGGTGGTGTGTGTCGCGGCGGTAGAAGAAGAAAATGTCAAAGAGAGAGAGAGATGTGGTGGTGGGGGTCTGAGTGGTGGTAGTGGTGGCTGCGAAAGAACCTCCACATGGTGGTGGTGGTGGCCGCAAAAGCGAAACAGCGGAGAGAGAGAGAGAGACGAGAGAGAGGTTGGTCGAAAGGCGAGAGAGAGGGAGAGGCAATGCGAGGACAATGAGAGGGAGAGGAAGACAATGAACTTGAGGAAGCAGCAGCAGCGAAGGGAGGTGAAGGTAAGACGAAGACGAAACAGAGGGCACGCGAGGGGGGAATTTAGTTTGAGCCCTAAAAGAAGACATACAAACGCGGTTGTTAGTGGCAACTGCGTTTGTATGTAAGATACAAACACGGTTGCCACTAACAACCGCGTTTGTATCCTCCTATAAAACAATTTTAAAATTATTTTGCAAGAAGATACAAATGTGGTTGTTAGTGGCAATCGCGTGTGTATCCTCCTGCAAAATAATTTAAAATTTTTTTTGCAAATACAAACGTGGTTGTTCGAGTTTGTATCTCTCTGCATTTTTTAAAAATAAATTATTTGTGGCCTATTATCGTGGTTTTTGCCTGAACCGCGCTGGTATAGTCTTACTTAATTTCAAAAATGCCACCGTGTTGTTTTTAAATGCGGTTCATTTTTAACCGCGATGATATCCCGCCTTTAAATGTCATTTTTCTACTAGTATAATGACATTGAACTCTTTTTTTTTGTTTCTGCTTAGATTAAGAACTTATAAATAAGTTTTTATAGGAATGGAGATTCTGGCTAAGATGTTTCATATTTCTTGAGTTTCTGAAGACTACTATAATTAGCATTTTCTACATTTTATAGGAATGGATTGAAATAACTAAAAATTTTGAACACTCATGACATTTTAGCAAAACTTTTATGTAATGTTAGATTCAATTGCTACTAATATACTATTTCTTCATTTTCATTTTATTTATTGCTATTTTCCAAGTGCAAGTAGTATATTATTTGCTACTTTACACACGCAGGCTTTTTTTCTCGGTCTTTCGTCATTAATCGTTTTGTTATACTAATAAAGGTTTTTTTTTTCATAAGTTGGGTTAATGAATTTTAGGGTTCCTAGTGATCAAAAGTTGTCATCACTTTATCTCTTAAGAGTATTGTTAAGAATATTGGGCAAAATTATATAAAATATTGTTGGTTTCATTTTTCCTCTCTTGTAATCATCATTTTGTACTTGTCTATGACAAATATGTATGTTATGCAAGTACTCAAGTTCTGCATGTTTATCTGATTTAGATGCCTCCAAATATATATTACAAATTATAGAATTGATGAAAAAAGCAAGAAGAATTGATGAACAAAATGAGAAAATACTAGGTTTCATCATGTTATAGAATTAAGTTTATTTTTTTATAAAATCATATTGCCATTAAATATTTGGGTTTGTCTATGTACATGATCAAAGATTACAAACCATATTTGAAATAACCGAGATACTGATGTATTCTGTACGTTTTATATAATTATAGCTTTGACTGTCATGTCATAGAGAATTATGGGTTCAAATTTTCTAGATTTCATGCCCATACAATGCACATGGCACGATTATGGGATTCTTCAAGACTTTTTGATGGAGGTTATTCTCTTGAAGGGCTTACAGGTGACAGAAGGGTCTATAAAGGTATCTAATAATAATAACAATAAAATAGTAGATAAGGGAGTAACTGAATAATATTCCAAAGTGTATTTGAGTCTATAATTAAAAATAAAAATGAAATAGAGATGAACAAATTTGAACCATATTAAACAATAAAGCATTAACAGAATTATCTCTTCTCGCTTTCGAGAGGCCAGACTCTCCCTATTCACTCCACTATCCAAATCTCTTCCCCTTCCTCTCTTTCCAACCTTGTATTTGTAAACCAGCTTCACCTCTAACTAACTCCTTGAATTAATGGCTTTTATTTTATTTTTTTCATATTCCTCCTCTGATACGTAAATTTTAAGGGTGTGATATTTCCATTATGTCCTTGCACTTGGTTACTAACCGGGTATGTAACAATACCCCCGCCCCGCCTTGGAGATTCACCTTGTCCTCAAGGTGAAAGTGGGGAACACAGTCTTGATCTTCGCAGCTAACTCCCAGAAATTCTCAAAATCTGGTAAATGTTGTTATTTAACTAAGACTTCAAGTTCTCCCTTGTTATTTTTCCTATTGTCCAGTATTTGTTCTGATTGTACCAACAATTTTGCTTCGACAGACAGGTCTAGTGGCAGGGGTTGAGATGATGTAAAAGGGGCCAACACTCCCTTTAAGGAAGGAGACATGGAATACATGGTAAATCTTAGTAGTTTCTGGTAACGGTAACTTATACGCAAGAACCCTAATCCTTTCAAAAACTTCAAATGGGCCATAGAATCGAGCAACCAGCTCTTGATTAGTCCTGGCTGCTAAAGACTACATCCGATAGGGGTAGAGTTTTAAGTACACAAATTCTCCTACCTTAAATACAACATCTCTTCTTTTCTTATCTACATACTGCCTCATTATGTTTTGAGCTCTGTTTAATCGAAATTTCAACTTATCTACGACCTGGTTGCGTTCTGCCATCATCAACCAAACATCCTCCACCACAGATTCCAATCTACCCCTTAACAGAGGAGGTGATTCTCTACCGTATAAGGCCTTAAATCGAGTTATGCAAATTGAACTGTGGTTATTCGTATTATACCAAAACTCGACCCAAGATAGCCAAGTCCACCACTGCTTTGGTTTGGAGCCTGTCAAACATATCAAATAGGTTTTTAAGCACTTGTTAACAGCTTCCGTCTGACCATCAGATTGAGGGTGGTAGGCAAAGGACATCTTCAATGTAGTACCAGCTTGCTTAAATAGTTCCGACCAGAATGAGCTCATAAAAATCTTGTCCCTGTTCGAGACTATAGAAGATAGGAAACCATGGAAGCGGACCACTTCCTTGATGTAGAGAGCAACGATGTCTTGTGTTGTGAATGGATGAGCCAATAAGACGAAGTGAGCATACTTCGTAAGACGGTTAACCACCACTAAGATGGTATCAAATCCTTTCACCATTGGAAGTCCTCCTATAAAGTTCATCGATATATCTGAGCAAACATTGGTGGGAATAGGTAGGGGCTGAAGAAGCCTAACTGGTTTAAGAGTAGATGACTTATTTTGTTGGCACACTTCGCAAGATTTGATGAAGTTCAGAATTTAGGACTTTATGCCCTCCCAGTACAACAGAAATGAGATCCTCTTATAAGTTCAGAAAAAACTAGAGCATCACCCCAATTTAGAACTATGGAATTCAGCAAGAATTTTGGGTATCCATTTAGAGGACCTTGTAACAACTAACCTTCCTTTGTACATGAGTCTTTCATTAGCTAGAGTAAAGCCAACAACTGCCTCTTCGCCCATTAAAAGCTGCTGCATAATGTCTTTCAATTTGGCATCTTTCATAATTTCAATTTCAATCCCATCACTCTTAGTTGCCATAGAGAAAGAAATAGAGGAAAAGTGAAATTTTCTAGAAAGTGCATCAGCTGCTCTGTTCTCCGAACCAGCCTTATATTTGATGTCAAAGCTATAACCCATCAACTTTGATAACCTCTTTTGTTGTCCTTCCTTAACAACTCGTTGCTCCAAGAGGAACTTAATGACTTCTGATCAGTAAACATCATGAATTTTTTGACCAAGAAGGTAATGCCTCCATTTCTGGATGACAAAAATAATGGCGCCATCAACTTCCTTTCATACACAGACTTCCCTTGGGCAGTGGTGGTCAATTTTTGGCTCATAAAGCGATAGGACGTCCCTCTTGCATTAGAATAACCCCTACACCCTTGCTAGAGGCATCGGTCTCAAGCTGGAAGGGTTTAGAAAAACAACAAGAAGCAAGCACTGGAACTGAAACCATGGTTGTCTTCAATTGGTGGAAAGCTGAGTCAGTTTCAGGATCCCACTAAAAAGAATCCTTCTTCAAGAGCTGTGTAAGAGGCCATGTGATGTTGTTGTAGCCTTCACAAAGCGTCGGTAATATCCTGTGAGCCCCAGAAATCCCTGTAGTGCTTTTAAATCTTTAGGTGTAGGACAATCAACCATGTCACGAATCTTTTAGGATCAGCATCGACTCCTTACGCAAAAATAATATGCCCCAAGTACTCGATACTAGAACTTTCAAAACAACATTTCTTCTTGTTCACCAACAGGTTATTCCTCCTAAGGAGCTCAAAAACTTTCATCAAATGATCCCTTTGGTTGTTTTTGTTGTGACTATATATTAAAATGTCATTGAAGAAAACTAAAGCAAATTTTCATAAACATGGTCTTAATACAAGATTCATCAGTGATTAGAAAGTGAAGGGGGCATTTGAGAGCTCGAATGACATCATGAGGAATTCATAATGGTCCTCATGTGTTCAGAACGTCGTCTTGTGGATGTCTCTTTCTTTCATCCGATTCTGGTGATAACCAGATTTCAAATCATGTTTGGAGAACACCACAACGCCAGCTAATTCATCCAAAAGTTCTTCAAGAACAAGAATTGGAAACCTATTTGGGACTATTATCCTGTTGAGTGCTCGGTAGTCAACACAAAACCGCCAACCATTGTCTTTCTTTCTCACCAAGATCACCCGACTGGAAAATGGGCTCATGCTAGGGCGAATAATACCGGTTTGCAGCATCTCTGCAATGATCTTTTCAAACTCAGCTTTCTGATAATGTGGGTATATGTACGGTCTAATATTGGGGATTTCTGAGTTCTCCTTCAAGGAATGGTATGATCTTGTGGTGTAGACGGAGGCAACCTAGAAGGTTCTTAAAAAATATCATCAAATTGTTGCAATAATTCCAGTGTCTCAATTGTAATAGGTGAAATAATGTTATATCCATCAGAGCATAATAGAGGAGTCACTAGGAAATCCTCCTCATTTTTTTTTCAATGCGTTTAAAGCCATCTTTCCTGATGCATGACTTCTACTGAGGCTAGGGTCCCATGCAGTGTTACTCGGGACCCATTAGACATTCAGCTCAATGTCAACCGCTGATGAGGGCCTTCAAATTTGTCTATGCTTGCCACCCACCTAGCACCGAGCACCACCTTAGACCGCTCGAGCTCCATGACTAGGAAGTTCGCAACTATCGAAACACCTTGCACTATCAGTTTGACATTTTTGCAACCCCTAAGTTCTGGTTCAATAGCGCCATTCCCAACCTCAACTTGAAATGGTCGCATCAAAGTTAGTGGTAAACCTAGGGAGGAGACAATGTGAGTGGAAAGGAAATTGGCCTCCGTCCCTGGATCCTCCAACACAATCACCTTCGAGCCCTGGATCATGCCTTTAGCCTTAAATGTGTGATGAGATGTGAAACCACAATAACTGAAAGATGAAAGATGGAGAGACAGAGTTTGTAGATTAAGAGTAGAGGGTTTCTTTGTGATTTCTTCAGGTGCTAGTTCAAGTTCCTCCTCTTCGTCAGCATCTACTACCACCAAGTGTTAATGGCAGTGTCGACACGTGTGGGATGGGTTCCACTTCTCCCCACACTTGTAGCATAGACCCTTGTGTTGGCATTCAAGCCATTGTTCATTTGAGATCCAACGAGAATTATGCTTTGGGCCAAATGAGCTAGAAGTTGGGAATCGGGTGGGATGAGTGACTTGGTTCTCCTTGGGTTCTGGTGGTGGGGAAGTTCAAAGTAGGAATTAAAATTATTGGACCTGACCCAATTCGTACCTCTATTGAAACCCTCACTAGACTTAAGGCTTGCTTCACGTCGTCTTCCCCATTGGCTTCCACCTTTCTCTCGCCAAGCTAAGTTTCTCCCCTCGACAACCATTGCACGATCCATCAACGTTTGAAGGGATTCGAAGGCACCGCTAGTTCTGACTTAATCATCGGTTTTTCAACCCTTCATGGAACATCCATAGTAAGGTCTCCCCACCCAAATTTCTATGTGATCTGGCCGTGACCTCAAAATCACGCCGATACTCCATGAGAAAGCGTGTCTGCTTCACCTGCAACAATGGCACCAAGGGATTTGACGTCGCTCCTGGTTCAAAACGTTTTTTCAAGTCCTACTTGAAACGGAGCCAAGTGTGAAATGTCGACTGGGCCTCCCACCACTCGAACCACGTAAGAGCCTCCCCATTAATCCTAGCACTGCATAATCGAGCTTCTCCCCCTCCATCAAATGTTGAGACCTCTAATTTGTATTCCCCGTCACCCCTATAGTGTAGGTTTCCGTAATTCTCTCCTCCCCCACTGGGATTCGTGAGGGGCTAAACTCTCTCTATTCACTCCACTATCCATTTCTCTTCCCCTTCCTCTCTTTCCAACCCTATATTTATAACCCAACTTCACCTCTAACTAACTCCCTGAATTAATGGCTTTTATTTTATTTTTTAAATATTCCTCCTTTGATATGTAAATTTGAAGGATGTGATATTTCCATTTTGTCTTTGCATTTGGTTACTAACCGGGTATGTAACAGGGTCATGTCTAAGACGTAGCAGAACCATATAAAGGATTTGATTGGTAAGGGGTCAGTGAAAACTGTATTTAGTAAGAAAAAATTGAATAAAGATGGATTTGAGGGTAAAACAAGTTTCATTGCTCTTATTGAAGGGCTATAAAGAGATGAGTGTATCCCTTGGATATGCTATTCAGCTAGTGGTTATGCTTTAAAGGCCATGGCTGAAAAATTTCTACAAATTATGACTTTTTTGATGAGGATTGTAACTTGGATCTTGGAGATGAAGATGGAAATCCTTCTCAAAGTCAAGTTGTACCGGGAAAAATTGATTCATCTAAATACAGAACAGCCTATGCGGCCTTTTGAATAAAGGAAGAAGGAAGGAAGCTTGCCATGCAATTGCTACTTTATGCCAAGTTTGTTTTATAAATTCTTTGATTTCTAACTTCATCCTTCCCTGCATGTACTTTTTTTATTATTTGGTTTGCAATTTGAAGTTTCTTGAACTAGCTTGAGATCTCTTTTATTTTGAACCCAGTATAAAAAGTTCAATATAATACATAGTCTGTAAGAAATTATAGATATTTTCTATTCATTTTCCAAAAGGGGGTATTTTTAAACAGTTATTGTTATTATATAAACCATCAACAAATGAAATGCTCACCTGGGCACGAAACCCAAAAGTGTACCATAGTACCTTGAGCTTTTAAAATACTCATTTGAGAGGGTCAATATTAGATTCTACATTGCTTGGATATACCTAGAGAAAATATTTCCTTATGTGAGTTCATGCTAATTTTGTGTATGCCGAATGTGCCACCACTTACATTAAGTAAATATATGTCTATATTTTTGCACTAAAGTTCTTTATACGTGTTCTATTATAACTTCAATTTCTCTTTGTCTGGGACAAAATATATCGGATAAAGATCTTTGTGTTCATTGTTCCTTAAATATCAACACGGAGACAGGATGCTTGGCAACAAGAAGGCCAAATATGCAGGTTATTCTAATTTGCCATAGTTATCATAATCGTCTTATGATTTTGATTAGGAAATTTCATTTTGATTGTAGTTGTAGTGTACTTGAAATTTTTAAGTAATATACAGATTTGACCATTAGCCTTTGAATGTGTGCTTGTGTTTTCACTTATTGGTGTCATATAGTTTCCTTGATGCTAAATCTTAGTACGTGGCATTGTCATTTTGTCTTTTAAGATACGATGTATTCCTTTCTGTATGATTCTTCCCTAATAGATATGCAAGTCCATTTTGGACCTCCACTCTATCCTTTGTGTGTTGTTCATTACTAAATTATGGTAGTTATGTGGATTACACATGTTTCAAACCTTTATGTAGACAAAAAAATATAAAAGCCTTTTTAGGCCTCTATCTATCGAATTTCTCAAGCCCAAGAGTCAGTTCTTGACATATATGCTCAAATATACACTTTCATATTGATTTACTCCTCTAGTTAAAAATGCTTTAATCATTTACACTAATCACAGGTTTGTGCACACATTTATCTAATCATTTGATGTCTCCTTGGTTTTAACGCCTTTTTGTTACTTCATTGCAATTATTTAGATCCTAAATTTTTCCAGCATAATGTATCTCAGTCATTCCCGATTTGTATACGGACATTCATATATGGGTATTACATCTATTAGATTAATTAACAAAGAAAGAAGAAGCCCAAGAGGCTCAAGCCCAACAAAATTAGGGTTCTGTAGAACAACATTGCCCTAGAATGTTCTAGAACCTAATTAATGTTTAGGATTTAACTGTATAAATTCTTAAAGTATGTTTCACATTACATCAATGAAGAATCTTTTTCACCATTTTCATTATGTTTGCTTCTCTGTTTTTAATATTAATCATTGGCTTTCAAAATGATATATAATCTAACACTACACTTTGTGAATTAAAATCAACCTGCTTTGGAAAAAGACCGATACAAAATCCGTCAAGCATTCATTGCTTCACCTGGGGAATTCCCTTATAGTTGTTGATTATGAGCAGGTTAATAATCCATATTGTCTATCTAACTAAACTATTTGCAATAACTTTCATTGTGTTAACAGCCTTCTGTATTGTTAAAGCTGAAACTTAGGATTTTGACACCCCTTTCAGATTGTAAGAGCATTTTGGAATCTTTTAAAGTTGGTGGAGATTTTCATTCAAGGACTGCAATGAATATGTACCCATATATTCGTGAAGTTGTTGAGGAAAAGGAAGTGCTTCTTGAGTGACATCCTAAGCCTGGTGAAGATAAACCCTCAGTTCCTCTTTTGAAGGTAACTGTCTACTACTAGTACTTGAAATAACCTCTGGGAAGACACATTGATACCGATGCTTTTTTAGTCTCAATTAAGTAAGTGTAAGCGGTTTTGTAATAACCGCAGGTAAGGGTGTACAGTTTTTTATAAACCGTCACAAATCACATTCTATTTTTTAATCATTATTTAAATTGTGTTTTATTTTATGTTTTTAGATCGAGGGTTTTGCCGCTCCTGTGTTTTGTAGTTAATGTTGAGGTAAATATCAAGATTTATCATCATTGCTCAAGTACCATATTTGTTGTCCACGTCACCATTCTCATTACGAAACTCTCAACCCCTCATTAGAAACCAATTGAACCCTAACTAAGTAATGATTACATAGGTTGTATAAAAAGGAAACCTTGAACCAAGCCCTAGACAGAAAACAGTAGCCAACCACACATAAATTTCCACATTGCCTTCTAAATCCACAGGGATCCCACTTTGCTCGTCAAAATCACAGAGATTCACGTCACTTTCCAGAAAAGGTAAGGAGAAAGGATATATACTATTTTTGTCTTCTATTTCTCAAAATATTTTATAGTGAGGTATCCCAATCCTCACGTTAATTTTTTGAAAATTATATTTCATGTTGATACTGGTTCTCAAGTATGATCTCTGTACTGTATCTAATTTATATTTTCACACTCATGATCATGATGTGGTTTAATGGATATGGTTTGTGGCTGTAGGAATTTATTCCTTGAGGTTTCAAATGAGCAGGAGATTGTGTGTTATTAGAGGGAGGTTGATATTAATTGCTCATTTATCTTGACTATTCACTGCTTATGTATTCCACGTTAATTATATGATGTGTTATTGTGATTTTATTGTGAATAAACTGAAGTAACATTTAAGTTTTTTTTTTTAAGAAAATTTGTATATAAAGACTGTATATCTCACTTTTTCTCTTTATTCTCCTATATGAACCAATAATATAAAAGAATGGTTGCACCCAATCCTGCAACTCCTTTCACAGCAAATGTAGTAGCTTTCTTTCTTGGACATGAATGGAGGACTGATGTTGTGGAAGGATCTGTTACCTTTCATGGCAGAGCTCATACCATATTTACCTTTGTGAACTTTGAAGATGTGTCCCTTACACTAGATGAACTAGTAGTGGTGACTTTTGGCATGCCACCTTGCCCTCAAAATAATCCCATCATCAATCTGTTTATGCCACCTACGTGGTGAAGATGCAGAAGTAATAATAATAAATTTTGTATAATAGGTAAAACTTTTGTAGAAGATATGTATAATAGATGGTATATGGATAATAATAATAATAATAGGTACTGTAAAATATGTAGTTATGTTGTAAAATAACTAACGGGAATAAAGAAACTTCTGTTTAAATTATG
>Ga0123340_1006659_pt1 | contig 11029 bp, 11 predicted proteins | sample SirMexnodulemix_FD_89961 | JGI IMG/M metagenome (GOLD analysis project Ga0123340, IMG submission 89961) | Root nodule microbial communities of legume samples collected from Mexico - Siratro Mexico nodule mix | ecosystem: Host-associated > Plants > Roots > Nodule | place: Mexico: Nepantla... | reverse complement strand
ATTTTCTTTTAATTTAAATAATTAAAAAAAATAAGAATTTTATCCATTTTAAATATCTTTCAATAAAATAAAATTTTTTCTAATGCCCAAGACCTTAAGGTTTTAAATAATAAGAAAAAAAAAAAGCAATTGTTGTCTATGCCTTCTTTTATTTAGATCAGTTTTGTTGAACACTCCTAGTTTTGTTAATTACAACTTGCTCTTATTATTGGCATTCTCTGTTGGGTCAAGCCCATATACTCTCTTCCTATGACCATTCATCTATCACCAATCTCATATTGTAATTAATTAAAATTGATTGAAATTCATTTGATTAAAATTTTAATTAAATTCTGATTGTGGGATCAATTTGAAATTTGAATAAAATTTTGATTATGGAATTAATTTGATGTTTAAATTATATAGGGAGTTGACGATTTTTAAGGCTTGTTTTAGGATATTTTTATGGTACTTAATTATTTTGCTTAATTGCAAATAATTCTAATTATGAAAATATTCATTTTCATTTTTTTATTAAAGAACACTAACTAAAATTTGCTAACCAAATAAAATCAATAGTCTGAAAAAGGAAATAATTTATATCATCAGGAGGGAGTTGCAAATTAATAATTACACTACAAATTTATTTTTAAACATATATACGTGCTCACAACAACAGCAAGAGGCTAGACACATTTTGTTCACAATATATGTATATATAGACAAAGAATAATTAAAAGGTCAGAGAAAGATTAAAAAGAAGGGATCTTTAGGTGAGCAAATATTGAGATTTATTTATCTTCACTATTCATCTCTTCTTCCGTTACACCATTCTATTCACAAGAACCACTTAAAAGTGAGAACTGCATCTTTTTCATTATCCACTCTACTCTATGCTCTACTCACACTAGAGGGAAAATTCAAATGTTAGTATTGTTTTATCTCTACCTCTATTTTGTTTTGTTTTATTTTAGTAAGGTATTATTCACTATGCATTACTATATTGCCTATATACACACCACACTGTCTATTCCCTTTTTTTTTAATAAAATTTACTTTCACATCTCTCTTTATTAAAAAAATTCAGTTAAACATAATTATAAATATGCTTTTGGTGTTTGTTTGTTTGTTTTTCTTTCTTCATTCACTGTTAAAATAAAACTATAAAACAAAGAAATTAAAATATTAAATTTTACTTTGCTATATTGTAATTATTTGGAACCGATTGTTGTTTTGAGCATATCTTCATTCCAAGCTGCATCTAATTTCGGAAAGTTGCAGTCTTAGGCATAATTCTTCATCCCTACAAGTCTTCCTGTATGTAAATTATATTTTTTTAAATAAATATTTAATAATTAATTACTTTTTTTCATTTTTCTACTTTTTCTTATATACTAAATTTTTATCTCAGTTTTTAATCTTGTTCTAACTTTTATTATATTTAAATTTTAAGTTTTAAAAGTAAATAAACAAAAATAATCAAATACAAATATAGTTTTCATGTACCTTATTTTTTAACAAATTTTGTTTATGATTTTATTAATTGATTAACTAAGTAATAAATGGACCTCATCTTTTGTATACAACGTTAGTGGTGGCTTAAATTATAATCAATGAAGATAGTCTTCCATAATAATTGTCACCGTCTGACTTACTATTAGAAGTAGATGCAATTATTAAGGTAAATCGTTATAAAATTGAAATTTTATATCAATCTAAACTTAATTTAACATAACAAATTTTATTCATAAAATGACATTTACATTCACTTAAATATAATATGTTATTTATATATTATATCGCTACACGGTTTAAATCTTCAACACATATGTATACTCACATCTAAGTCTGTAAGAAAGTAACTCTATACGAAACAAATTAATCAAAGGTTGAAATTGTTTACAAACTATCAACTTTAATCGAGGTCAGTTTTGCTGGTACAAATTTACACATATATTCGCATATACCACTGTCAAAATTAAATTAAAAACTAACACAATAATTGTAAACATTAGAAAAAACTTGTTTGGTCTACGTTCACCCATACTCCTCCTTCATTCGGGCTTCCCTCTAGTAACTACATAGTACAAAGAAGTAGGTAATGAAGAAGGTACCTTTAACTGCTCTAATTTGTCAACATCATCAAGAACTAAAAGGACCTTCTTCTGTTGAAGTCTCCTTTTTATCATCAGTATTCCTCTATTGACATCTCCCACTTTAATATGTTCTTCCTTGAGTATTTCAGAAAGTAGTATTTCTTGGAGTTGGACAATCCCATGCTTATTATTTGCCTTTTCTCTAATGTCAGGTAGAAAACACGAACCTTGAAAATGCCAAAAAAATTTGTTATAAACAGCACGAGCGATCGTTGTTTTACCTATACCCCCAATGCCATAAATTCCTATCATGTTGACATCAGACCCATCTCCAAGGAGAGATTTCACTCCTTGCACTGCATACTCCAACCCAATTGGATTATCAGCAACATGTAGAGGGATGTAGTTTATCTTTCCAGATATCTCTTCAACAATCTTTCTGATAAACTCATATTCTGGTTCATACCTATTCATTATAAGAAAACACGTCAACTAAAATTAAACATTCATATTTGTGTTTAGTTCATTTATTTCGATCAGATAAAATTTAACATCCTTTTTTTATCAAATTTTATAGATCAAGATCCATACGATTTATTTCACTTTCCTTCCCTATTAGTATTAATACGAAAATTATCGGTAAAAAGAGAGTTTCTAAAAGGATAGTATCAAATACCCATGTCGGAAATGCCAGCCTGATAGATTAGCTGCTTCATGTAAAGCCTTTCTCCATTTTTGTGCCTTCTCATTGCCAGGGTCATTGTAGAACCTAGCTTCGTGTTTTGACAATGCTTCTGCATAAGTTCCAGTCTGATGTCGAACTTGTGATGGATACACCTTATAAAATATTGGATAAACCGATCGACTTTCTTCCCGCACACATTCAAGTATCTGTACAAGTTCATTTAAGCAATAGGTTGAAGATGCATAGTTTTTTGAGAAGACAACGATGGAAATCATTGAATTTTGAATTGCGTGGAAAAGAGCAGGGGTGATCTCTTCCCCTCTTCTAAGACCACCATCGTCGTAGAAAGTACGAATCCCCTTTTGGCACAACGAATGGTAGAGATTATATGTAAACTGGAAACGAGTATCTTCACCTCTAAAATTTAGAAAGACATCATAAATCCATGGATTCCTGGAGGAAGACAAGGATGGTGAAATTCTTTCTGCCATGATTTAAAAACTTCAGAAATAAGAAACTGGTAAACCAACTTATGCTTGCAGTATAACAAGGTTGTGTTGAGTGAGGAGCAATTAATAAGTAGTCACATCTTTAGATTTGGTGGGTCAGTTCACTCTTTTTCAATGGCAGAGGTGGTGGAGAAAGTTCTCTGACTATATTATAGAAAAATCATGTCTAAAGGCGTGAATGAATAGACACACGGATTCATTGACTTTGACGAAGGAATTAAGGACGGCTTCTTTCTACACCTCCATAACATTTTAAATGACATTAATACCTTTTGGAAATTATAAAAATGGGTATTAAATTTTTTTAAATAAAATAGAGTACAGTACACTTGGACGTCGTTTTTCATCATTGGCATAGTCAATCATCTTCTCCATTCTCCGGATCATTCTCCTTTTCTTCAGAAGGACTTAGTGACCTAAATAGCTTATCAAAAAACTCTTCATCCTTAGTGTTAGTCCTTTTTGAGGAATCTTCCTTAGTTTTAGTTTTTTTTAGGAATCTTTATTCTTTTGTGTAGTTTGACTTCTTCCAACTCTCTCCTCAGGACCAGCTGCATCCACCATTCCCTGATCAGATTGAGGCACTCCATCATTAGCTACATTATGTTTATTAATTAGCCTCATAGTTTTTATATATTTTTTTTGATTTTTTTAAATTATGCTTTTCTTACTTCACAAAATTCATTTTTTATTCTTGTATCAGAATTTCAATCACTTACTCTTTCTCTACATTCTCCTTTCTCTAATGTTTACTCTTTTTTTTTTCTCTTACCTCCCTCGTATTCCTTATCATTTTAATGATAAAATTCAGTTCACCTTAAGATATTCATCAACAAGAGTAAGGAACCTAATAGAAAAATGTTTTCCTAATTGAGTAGATAACTTGTAACAAAGGTAGCTCCAGAAAGAGCAATTGCAGAGAAAAAAGAAATTATAGAAAAAAGCCACGAAGGAAAGAGGTGCAGTGATGATCCAAAATAGCTAATTTCAAATGGACGGCTGATTTTGAGTGGTCTAGATATTAATATTTAAGCAGTAAGAGGAGAGAGAAAAAGGGGGAATGAACTTTGTATTCTTCTCTGCCAATTCTATTAGTAGAATGTTTCTCTTATTCTGAATAATACAATTTCACCTTTGCTTTCGTGTCTTCTCACTTCTTTTCTTTTAATTGTTGTATTACAATGTTATATTGGTGCTTATTGTGATATTGTGATACTGTTGAGATTGTTACACTGATGCTCTCGTTCTCGTCTAACATGGCTGAAAATACACGTCTCAAGGAAATCTCTGTGAATATGACAAAAATTTTAGAGTGATGGAAGCGGATCAAGAAAATCGAACTTGGTTTGAAACCGTGGAAGACACGGGTGGAGACCTTGCTAAAACAAAATCGGGGTTATGGAGGAAACCTTCATTTTGCGGAAGGTCACGATTCCGGTAGCGGCAGTACGTCTCCACCACCATTTCAAGTGCAGAACATCAAGCTGGATTTCCCTCGCTTTGACGGTTCTAAAGTTCTTCAGTGGATCTTCAAGGCTGAACAATTTTTCAATTATTACAATACATCATATGCCCAACGTATTACCATTTCTGCCATTCACATGGAGAAAAAGGTAGTTCCTTAGTTTCAAATGACTAATAGAGCCACTCCTTTTTATTTTATTCTTGGATTGATTTTACTCATGCTTTAGAGTTAGAATTCGGCCCCTCTCCCTATGAATGTTCTCAGTCACAACTTTTCAAACTAGCATAAGTTACTTCAGTCCATGATTACTATACTCAGTACGGCTCTTGCAAATCGTGTACAAGGCGTCACGAGTGAAGCTTTGATTGATTGTTTTGTGGGAGGACTGAAACCAGATATTCAACGTGATGTAATAGCTCAATCTCCCACTACATTAATACGTTGTGTTTTCTTGGCCAAGTTATATGAAAAAAAGTACACTACCAAAAGCAAGCCTCTACACCACACTTATCCCTTTCGACATCAACAAACAAACATTGCCTCATCCCAATCCATCAAATCCACGAGCCTTCCACCCTTACTACCAGCCCCATTAACCACCACACAGTCCACACTTCCAAAGCAAGGACCTGTTAAAAGAATATCCCCAGCAGAGATGCAGATCCGACGAGAAAAAGGGCTCTGTTATACTTGTGATGAAAAATTCACCTCCTTTCATAGATGTCCCAATAAACAGTATTTGTTGCTGCAAATGGATGAGGATGAGGAGTTGGAACACCAACTTGCATCAGAAGAAATAGTTGATAACATAATACAGGACCATCATTTATCATATAACGCCTTAAAAGGCTTAATGGGGCTAGGCACCATGAAGTTTCAAGGCACTATTAATGGCATGGTGATTCAAATCAGTGGTAGTTCTGATAACTTTCTACAACCCCAAATTGCAAATTATTTAAAACTACCAGTGGAAGAGGCTCGTAGTTTTCAAGTTCTGGTGGGAAACGGTAATTCATTAGTGGCTGAAGGAATGGTGAAGCAACTTGAGGTAATGGTACAAGGGCTTTCATTACAAATTCTTGTGTATCTCTTACCAATCTCTAGGGCTTCCTACATTAGGGCCTCACATTTTCGATTACAACAAGCTCACTTTGAAGTTTTATAAGGATAAGTAATTTGTCACATTACACGGTGATAAGTATCAACTGCTAGGTCCTGCTCAATTTAGTCACCTTCGAAGAATGCATAATACTCATGCTATCGCGGAGGTTTTCACCTTGCAGTATCAACAAAAAGAGGTGTTTTCTGATTCATGGCTTGAACTACCAGATAAAATGTCCATTGAGTTAGTTTAGTTGTTGCATACTTACAAAAGTATATTTGCTCCACCAACCACTTCACCACCCTCAAGAAGTCATAACCATGTTATTCCTTTAATGAATGATGCAAAACCAGTAAAGGTGTGTCCCTATCGGTATCCTCACAGTAAAAAACAACAAATAGAAACGATGGTTCAAGAGATGGTTGTTGCAGGCATTATTGCACCCAGCACTAGTCCATTCTCATCCCCAATCATACTGGTTCAGAAGAAAGATGGTACATGGAGGTTTTGCATAGATTATCGCGTGCTCAATGCAATTACAATCAAAGACAACTTTCCCATTCCCACAGTTGATGAACTTATTGATCAATTATATGACTCTCATTATTTTTCCAAGATAGACCTTAGATCAGGCTATCACCAAATTCTTGTTGCTAAAGAGGATCGACACAAAACAACTTTTAGGACCCACCAAGGACATTATGAATGGCTAGTTATGCCATTTGGGCTTACTAATGCTCCAACCACTTTTCAAAGCCTCATGAATAATGTTTTTAAATATTATCTTGTGAAAATTTGTCTTGGTTTTCTTTGATGACATATTAGTATACAGTCCTTCTTGGAGTAATCATCTTTTACACCTAGAATTGGTTCTTCAGTTGTTGCAACAGCACCAGCTCTATGCAAAACTATCTAAATGTTCCTTTGGGTTACCTCAAGTAGACTATTTGGGTCACACAGTTTCAAGGCAAGGAGTAGCAATGGATAAAGGTAAAGTATAAGCAGTTTTGCAATGACCAGTACTGCAAAATCTTAAACACCTGAGAGCATTCCTTGGGTTAACTGGGTATTAAAAAAATTCATCAACTCTTATGCTGTAATTGTCGCTCCGTTGACTGATTTGTTGAAAAAGGATAAATTTCTATGGGGAATGGATGCTAGTGAACCTTTTTCCAAGTTCAAAACTGAACTCACACACGCACCAGTCTTGGCCTTGCCGGATTTTTCAAAAACTTTCACTCTAGAAACTGATGCTTCAGGGGTGGGTATTGATGCTATTTTGAGCCAGGATCAACATCCTATTGCTTATTTTTCCAAAAAGCTCATGGATAGGATTCAAAGACAGTCAGCCTATACAACAGAATATTTTGCAATGACGGAGGCCATTGCAAAATTTAGACATTATCTACTTGGCCATAAGTTTATTATAAAAACTGACCAAGTTGTCCACACACCCGAACAACAAAACTGGTTGCATAAGTTGATTGGTTATGACATCATTATTGAGTATAAACTGGGAAAAGAGAATGTCGTTGCTAATTCTCTTTCTCGATCCTTTATGATGGCTATATCTCAACCCAAATTGCAACTATTGCCAGACTTACGGGAAGCCATTGCATAAGACCAACACTTACATGCAATTATGTAATTGTGTTTGCAAAACAATCCTCCGAATCCTTATTATTCACTCTTGGATCAGTTACTATATTGGAAAGGTAGGTCGGTTTTACCCAAGGGACATGAATTAGTTAAAAAAATTCTCCAAGAATTCCACAATACGTTGTTGGGTGGACATTCTGGTTTTACGCGAACCTTAAAGAGAATTACAACCCAATTGTACTGGCCAGGTATGCAGGCTGATATAAGGGAGTACATGTATAATTGTTTAATATGTCAACAAACCAAACACGCTACAACTCTACCTTCCAGATTGCTACAACCCTTGCCTATTCCGGAACAAATATGGAAGGATGTGGCTATGGATTTTATCATTGGCCTTCCTTCTTCTAATGGGCACACTATTATTATGCTGGTTATTGATAGACTTTCCAAATACGCACATTTGGTTAGTTTAAAGCCTGACTTTAATAGTAAGCAAGTGGCTGATTTGTTTGTGAAAAACATTATCAAGTTGCATGACCTTCCAAGGACAATGGTTTTTGATCGTGATAAGCTGTTCAAGAGCCAATTTTGGCAACACATGTTAAAGTTGAGTGGTACTACTTTGAAATTCAGCACTGCCTACCACCCACAAACGGATGATCAATCTGAGGCATTCAACAAATGCATTGAGATGTATCTACGATGCTTTACTTATGACAATCCTAAAGAATGGTCTAAACAAATTATTGCCATGGGCAGACTTTTGGGACAACTCCTCCTTTCATCACAGTACAAGTATGAGACCATTTAAAGTGGTTTACGGTAGAGAGCTCCACCAATAATTAAATATACCTTCAGCAACTAGGACACCCCTCATGTTCAAGACCAACTCCTCTAGAGGGATGCAACCATTAACAAACTGAAAATCAATTTCAAAAGGCACAACAACACATGAAGAAAGAAGCGGATAAAAAATGCAAGCCACTGCAGTTAGAAATTGGTGATATGGTACTAGTCAAACTTCAACCACATAGGCAACACTCTGTCCTACTAAGAAGAAATCAGAAACTGAGTCTTCGCTACTTTGGACCATTTCCTGTAATTGAGAAGATTGGTGAAGTTGCTTATAAACTCCTATTACCTCCTTCTACAAAAATCTACCCCATATTTCATTGCTCCCAACTGAAATTGTGTAAAGGTGATCATGTTCAACCCTATATACCATTACCCATTACCAATTCAGATGTCGGATCATTGCTACAACCGGAAGCCATCTTAAATACCAGAGTCATTAACAGAAATCAACAACACGTGCAACAACATTTAATAAAGTGGGAGGGGATGGACAAAACTCAAGCAACATGGGAGGACACCACGGTTATTAAGCAAGTCTTTCCAGACTTCAACCTTGAGGACAAGGTTGCTTTTAAAGGGGAAGGTAGTGTAACAAAGGTAGTTGTAGAAAGAGCAATTGCAGAGAAAAAGGGAATTATAGAAAAAAGCCGTGAAGGAAAGAGATGCAGTGCAAGACCCAAAATAGCTAATTCCAAATGGGTTGGTTTTGAGTGGTTTAGATATTAATATTTAAGCAATAAAACGAGAGAGAAAAAGGGGGAATGAAATTTGTATTCTTCTCTGCCAATTCTGTTAGGGGAATGTTTCTCTTATTCTTAACAATACAATTTCACCTATGCTTTCGTGCCTTCTCGCTTCTTTTCTTCTAATTATTTTCTAACTCTTCCACTTATCTCCTTTATGTATCTGACTTCTTCACTTATTTCCTTTCTTTCTCTGATTAGTTCTTCCATAATATTGTTTCACTTTGAGTGTTTGATTGTCATCAGGTCATCTTTTGATTCTAAATTTGTTTTATCATTCTATATTATGTATTTATGTGTGTGTTTATATGGAGACTTGGACGGGTTGATTGAGGAATTAGAGTTTGTGTTTGCTTTTATTTCTTTTTTAGTACATCAATATCAGGTAAAAATAATATCAGTTTGATTTTGATCTCAAAATTATTTTTTTTAATTATTATTTAATTAATTTTAAAATAATTTGTGCAGATTCAAGGAAGAGTATTAGAAATTTATAATTTATAAATTAAATTTAAAGGCTTACCAAAAGACAGCACCGAAAGATAGAAGTGACTTGAGACTTCAAGAGAAGATACTATGATCAAGTTCATTATTTTCAGAATCAGGTTTTATTTTTTTAACTTCAATCTGTTTTATATACTTATAAGTTATATTTAGTGTTATACATATTATAGTTTTTAATTTTAAATAAAAATATAAAAATATGTCAACTAGAAGATATGAATGATGTTATTCAAAACTAAAAAAAATATTTTTTGTTTTTTATTTAGTATTAGAAAATCAAAGTCACTGAGTTGTGCACGTTTTGAAAAAAAATGCCTAAGCCTTGAAAAATATTTGGAACATGATAATTTGTTCGATCTTGATGGCTTAGATTATTTTCAAAATTAAATATCTTAAAGGAGATTATAGGATTAGAAAATGATAAACCAATTGACATTCTTAATTATATAAAAAAAAATAGATCAGATAAATAAAAATAAATTTAAATAAAAAATTGAAAGAGAAAATAAATTTAGTGCAAATGGACATTACTTTTTATCAGAAGTTTCAAACTCTTCTTGCTCTTTTACTACATCCTCCCCTCCTTCAATAAGGTCTCACTACAAGAAAAAAAAAATTATTTAGAGACCAATTTTTAGTTACCAAATGAAATGTTGCTAATTGTGACAAAAATAGTCACCAAATTAGATTTTGGTTGTTAAATAACTACAAAGTAAAAGTAATGATTGAATTTAGTGACCAATTAAGTCAAAATAATTGATATCTAACATTAGGTACCACGATTTTAGTGACTTATTCTAAATTGTTCATATAATGCCAACATTCTTTTCTTTTAGTATTCTTACTATATTCCTTTAAATAATGAGGTTCGTTGGTTTCACAAACTTTAAACTCCATAAATCTTTTCTGGATCACGCCTCTGCTTAAATCAAGGACTAACCCAACACCAAAGTGTTGCAATCGAGGTCACAACGAGACAAATAAAAAAATATATTTTCAAAGAGGAGTCATTATCATAGTTTATTATGAAAAACTATGAAAAAATCAAGGAAAAGAAAACCATCTACAAAACCGGATTAAGGTCTAGGAGTCGGTTACGTGTAAAAAAGGTATTAACATCCTATAACCCTCATCCTAAGACAATACCTTTAATTAAATAAGTGAAATGAATGTGGTTTCTTAGAATGTTTATTTTCCAAAAAGAAAAAAAGAAACAGAGATGAAAGTAAAGAAGTAAAGAAAATATCTTTTTTTAATTTTTTGGCCCGATTAGGATGAATCTTACTCTTGCGTACTTTCATTACAATGTAAAATAATCAGGATCACATAGTTCTGATTAGAAAACTTCGTTTGTTGGGTTGAAATTTTTCATTTTTGAAATTTTCGTATTTTTGTTTTTAGAGTATAAGAAATATATATATATATATATATATATATATTAATTTCTGAAATTTTTTATTATTTTATTTAATTTAAAAAAGATATATAT
>Ga0123340_1006658_pt1 | contig 11029 bp, 5 predicted proteins | sample SirMexnodulemix_FD_89961 | JGI IMG/M metagenome (GOLD analysis project Ga0123340, IMG submission 89961) | Root nodule microbial communities of legume samples collected from Mexico - Siratro Mexico nodule mix | ecosystem: Host-associated > Plants > Roots > Nodule | place: Mexico: Nepantla... | reverse complement strand
ATATGAGGTTATCTTATTTAAAAGAAATTAAGTGTATTACTTGATTGAATTATGCCCTTAAAAGTAATCTAATTATTTTTATTAATATTTTATATTTTTGGTACTAAATTAATTACAGCTAATAATGAGAACTAAAAAAGACACTAAACTAACAAAAAGTTTACCAAGACTGAAGTAAGACAGACAATATGCTTAGAAACTTAAATTATATTGAACTCAATTATTTCATAGTTTTTAAAGTTGTGTAAAGATAGAAACTAAACAAAGTTTACTAAGAAGAATTAATGAATTTTTTCAACTTAAGAAACTAAAAGGATTTAGTTTAAATTTGAAGGACTAAAAATATTATTAAATGAATTAAGTAAAATCTAAACTAGGCCTAACTTGTTGGACTTTGTGTTGTATTCTTAACAGTATTGCAAATATACGTTAGATCAAGCTTCTAATAGATGACTAAGTAGATGACTAGGTGAAATCTTCTAATACAATAATTCGAAATATATGACAGAGGAGAATGTTAAAAGAAAGTGTCATTTATGATGAATAATTGGGTAATCATATAAAGATATTTTCCACTTTAAAACTCAATGTCTATCTTAAGATTTGTCCTTAAGACGTGTCTCATTAAATTAAATAATAAAGATGCAAATAAACTACTTTAGATCTAAACTCTTAAGTGACATAATACTTCTAAATATATTAGATAATAATATATATTTTGAATAAAAATTCAATGATATATTTATATTTTTTTTACATATTATAATTAAAAAGTGCACATGGTTCAAATTAGAGAAAAAAAAATTCAAAAATTCCGTTGAATTGTCAAGATCTTACAACTATATACAAAGAATTCAATTAAATGTCCTAAAATAAAATAGTCAGTCAATTACATCTGAAATATTAAAGTCATAATTAAGTTCTTTTATTGTTTAATATTGATGCTACTAATAACTTTCATATGGCTCCCTGTTATCTTCATTAAGTTCATCTTTGAACGCCCAAACTCTAATTATTTTTTGGGTTAAAATATATTCTATTAAAAAACATTATTAATTAATTTCTGTTAAGCATTACGATTATTATTTTTAATATAATATATATTTAACAAAATAAAATTTTTATTAAAGATGTTATAAGTTTACACTAATAATATATACTCTTTACATTTCCTTTAAACATGGTTTATGTTTTTTTAAAAATATCAATAAAAAGTATAAATTATTTTTATCTTAATAAAATAATTATAAGATTCTCTATTTCATTCTTATTTATTTTTACCCATAATAATAAACACATATATGCAAACTAATTAAAAACTAGAGAAAGAGTAAATGACATGAATAAAAAAAATTACTGTTATATTGAATTTTAAAAATGGAATTTAAATATAAATATTTTTTTAAATTGATAGTTAAGAAAAAAACAAAGTGAGTAATAATGAATGCGTGATATACTTAACATATGAGCTATATATATATGTATAATCTATAAATAAAACCATTCTATTATTATCAAATTGTCCCACATACTCTATTAATATAAATTAACAATGTTTATACAATAGTTTAATTTCATCACATTTTTCAACTAACCCAACTAAATTGACGAGTGGTTGTTAATATAGTAGCATGTTCCGTCGCCATCGAAGAAGATGCATGTGACTTTTCATCTGTCTCGATGTAACATCCTAGTTTTAATTTTCTTATTTTCCACACATTAATAACTACTTATTAATATTAATGTTTCAATGGTTGGTAGCATACTTACAAACACTGAATACCAAATCAGACATAGTATATTATGCAAAATATAATAAATTGTTGAAGGACAATTAGGACCATTATCGTTGACCAGTCCTTGCCATAGACGGAAAAAAATGTTAGAACAAGAACACAAGATATATACGAAGATCCTGGACAAAACCTTCCCCATATTTTCTAATACTTTCAGACACATGATGTAATTGATATTACTTATATACTGTTAATTAATTCATAAATTTATTTGCTTGATGGCCTAATACATTGAAAACTCTCACTTAAGAATTGAGGTTAATAATAATGTATATACTTTCACTCTTTGAACCTACCAAGGTAATTTTTAACCACAACAATTGGATCAGAAATTTCCATACAAATTGTCAATCATAAATTAAAGTATCTTCATTTATACACAAATCACTAATTATAATAAATATAATAATTGGATCTCGATTATAACTTAACTTACTGTCATGAAACATTAACCACAATAATTGGATTGGAAGTTTTCATAAAAATTGTGAGCAGTGAATATATGTTCATTTATACATAAAATCACTAATCACACAGTTATAATAAATGTAATAGTTTATGTTGATTTTTCTGCATTTAAAGAAAAACCAAAATGAGAAGTACGTGTAGAGTAGTACCTTATACGGTATGAAGACAGTGGATGTAGGTGAGGCACTCCAATTTGTTTATTCATTTGTGACAAAAGTCCATTATTTATGTACAGCTATAGTACTATTAATTTAATTTGTGCAATTGACAAGACTTTGTTTTATATCCACAAGTGCATGCATGCATAATAAAATTGATAGTAAAATAAGAATATTAATAATAAAGAGAGAAGGTATACGAGTGTGAATTTGAGCTTGAATTTTAGTCGGCTGGCTTAATCACTGATGTTATAAATTAAGCATAAACATAAATATGCATTTCTGTTTTTTTTCTTTTTATGTAATTAAAATATTTGTTATCTTTAAATTACTTACGAGATTTTTTACTTTTACCCTTTTTTTCGTTTCTATGTCACTATATACATTAATTCACAATTAGATAAAAATAAATATTTAATTAATAAAAGAATAATATTAATATTATCTTAACTTTTAAAAGTACATTTAAATAAAAATATATTTTTCCAGAGATTTGTTAGTTAAAAAGTTACAAAGAGAGTTCCATTATAAAGCAATAATCTTGTTACTTTCTTTTTTATTTATATAAAAAAAGCAGTCCCTTTATATATTTTTTTTAAGTTACTTTTTCAACAATAACCCTACATTATTTGATTCAAAGGAAATATAAAAATAGTTGAAAGACTAGCGATATTTTTTAACTAAATTAAACATTTCTTAATCAGTATGTTAGAATCTTCAAACTTACCATTTTAAAATGAATGATGCACGTATGTATTATTTCCGTTTTAAGCAATAAAATATAATCTAAAATTAGTAAGTTTTTCTGCATTGCACGGATATCTTTAATTTAAGGGAAATTATAAATGAAATAAGTTAAAGAAACTAATATTTATTTTGTTTTACTAATTAAAAAACAAACTTTTAAACTTGAAGAAAATGTTACAAAAAAAAAATTATTTACGAATACAAACCCAAATTCTTTGTAAAAAGGGTTCTCAAATGTTATTTTTCTCACTAACAGTGTGACCAAATCTTCCTGGGATACCCACCCCAATCAATAGACTTAACAAACCAATGGTGCAGAAGATGACAAGTTCCTTTGCTGTCTATTTTTTTTTTTTTTTGGATATTTACCATTGTTTAAAACACTAGGAAGGAAGGGCTAGAAGAAAAGTAATAAATTTTGGGGTAGATCCATATAAACTTTAGGTCAGCTATATTTGTGTTTTCTTTTCCAAATCTTTTGTTATTTAGATCTCTGACCTATTTAGATCAATTTATAGAGCCAACTTTTATCAAAATTCGTAGTTGACACTTGACACACCTTCTAAGGTTTTAAAAGAAATTCTTATCTGAAGTGAAGTAAAATCTGATAAAGTAAATAAATTACCATGAATTGCGTATTCAATAGACATTCTTAAAATTTGGAGGTTAGAAGATAAATTGAAAATAAAACATGTCTTTTTAGAAGTAGTATGTTTGTTAGTCTGTCTAAATGGTAAGAAAATGTATTGTACTTAAATACTTTATAGTTTAATTAATATGATTTTGATTTCTTAAATAAGAAAAATATTTTAATATTTAAAAATCATTGTTATATTCTATGTATTTCTACTGGTATAAATTAAGAAAAATCATTGATATATTCTATCCTTAGGATGCAGAAAGAAAAGAAGAATATAAAAGAGAGATACATAAATTATGAGTATAAATATAATTGAGAAAAATGATAAAAGGAAAATTTCTTATTAATGAACACTCTGATGAAGAAATAGATATAGATTTTAAGCAAAGAAACCACTATAGATAGAATAGGTACAACATGACGTGAGAAAAGAGAAATCCTTGTTAGTTTGAAGTGGCTACTAATGATTGAGAATAAAATACACGTTTGATACTTATAGAAAATTTAAAATTTGATTTTAGTTTATCTATTATTTTTATCCATAATTATCATATGTTCGTCCCGTTTCAAAAGCAATAATTTTTTAAGATTACGATGCACTGTTTAAGACATTAGATTAATATATATTCAGTAGAAACTTTTCTTAATTTCTGAACTATTTTCGTGTCAACTTTTCATGTAAATAATACCGTATTAATTATATAGGATTATTATTGAAAAAAAGAACTTAAAAAAAGATAAAAGATCTATTATTTTGGAAGATACACAAAATGTTAAAAACATTATTGCTTTTGAATAGAGACAGTGAAGTTTTTGAGAAAAAAAAAATATTAAAAATTAGAAAGGTAAAACTAAATAATACTTTCGGAAAGACTAAAATCTAGCTTATAAAATTTTAGAGCGATTGGATATGGTTCATAATTGAAAACAGACATTCTGATCATTGTAAACTGGAAACCATTGAGACATGGAATGAGTTATCATAGCACCTTTAATAGAAGCAATTTATATGAGTTATTTATACATACTTTATATATTGAAAAGTATAATTTGCAACTTTTATTAGATTACATTATAACTTATTTTTAATTTTATTCTAATCAAAACAGTTTTTAAAAACTTCAATCAATTTACAATGTTATATTTTTTAATTCAAATTTAATTATTATATTATTATTATTATAACGAGTAAAATATTATTTTTAATTGTTAAAGTTGAATTATTCAAAAACAGAACTTAGATATTTCTTAAACTGTTTTGAAATGTTGCGTACTTTCGATTAGTTTGAGTAATCCGAAACAACTCATATATATAATCTTATATTGTTATTGTTCCATCCGAGTAGGAACCACGTAAGGTGTGATGAATAAACAAAGGGCAATCATGCACTGCCACTTGATGTAACTTGTTTTCCAACAACTTGGATTGCACCTTCCAATCCATCACCAAGAACACTCTCAAATTTGTTCTCTTCTGAATGCCACATCAGTGACAGCTTCATCTCCACATGCCCTTAACACTCTAAGTTCACACGCTTCTTCATTTTACCATGCCATACCCTTTTTCCCTCCATCCCTCAGGAACAGTATCATGACAACATTGCAAACATCTTCCAATGTTTCATGCAATATAAATAGCATGCTTTTGCATGTCCTCTATTCACAGCATTCTGCTCTCTAGCTCATTGCTCTTGTGTTGTCACTGCCCTTTTGAGGCCATTTTTCTATTTGTTTAAGAACATGGCCATTGAGCAGCAAAGGGATGTGGAGAGTGGTGAAGCCACCAAGCTCCAGTCTTTACAAGAGCCCTTCATTCAGCCAGAGGAGGCTGCTACTACTGACAAAGAAGTTGGGTGTGCGGAAAATGGATCCATTGCAATGGTTTTGCTTAGCACATTTGTTGCTGTTTGTGGCTCTTTCACATTTGGAACTTGTGTAAGTATATATATCTTGAACCATAGGAAAATTATAGTTGCCACAGTCTAGGTTGTATCGTGACAAGACTATGTTAAAGGGGAAATAAAAAGAAAAGAAAGTGAAAATTTCTGCGTGTGACTTGAGAAAGAAACATTCTAAATCAAACCAAATATACAGAAAAAAAAAGGCTTTCACCTTTTTTATGTTGGGCTGAAGTTATTTATTTTGGCAGGTGGGCTATTCAGCTCCCACTCAAGCAGCTATAAGGGAAGATCTTAATCTATCTCTTGCTGAGGTTAGTGTAATCTACTTTTCCATCCACATTCTCATTTATATAGTATTCTCTCTTCTGATATATTTCTTTTTGGGATTTGTAGTTTTCAATGTTTGGTTCTTTAGTGACCATTGGTGCAATGCTTGGGGCTATGACCAGTGGCCGGATTTCAGATTTCGTTGGCCGGAAAGGGGTATGTGAAATCTAAATGCCTGAAAAACAAAATCTATGTTCCGAACCATGTATTGTGCAACATATTAGTTATTACTTTTTGAATAAATAATAGTGCGAAAAGGACTTGTATTTTTACGTTGTCGGTCAATTGTAAACTGTTATGTATGATAAAATCTTAACTCTAATAATATATTTAAAATTATGTTAAAGATGAGTTTTGATTCACAACATAAAACACATAATGCATATTAAACTCTTGTTCATGCGAAACAGGCTATGAGGATTTCAACAGGATTTTGCATTACAGGATGGTTAGCTGTCTTTTTCTCTAAGGTATTCATTTTCTGCAGATATGTGCTCATATGAAGAAAAGTTGTTGCAAAATACCAGATAGGTTTTTATTCTTTTCTGTCTATTGCAGAGTTCTTACTCCCTTGACTTGGGAAGATTTTCCACAGGATACGGCATTGGAATTATCTCATACGTGGTAACTATTTTGATAACCATGAAACTTTCACTTATTCCATTCATAAAGTTTAGGCTTACTTAAATATGCTTGTTTATTCATATGTTGCCTCTTCACCATAATATATATAACAAAAGTCTTTAAAATGGAACAGGTTCCTGTATACATAGCAGAAATAGCACCCAAAAATCTTCGAGGAGGACTTGCAACAATAAATCAGGTGAGGAAATATTAAGAACTTTCCTATTTTGCTCTTTATTTAAAATTTAAGAGTTAATTACAAGTGAGTTGAAATTTGACTATGACTCTGATTGTTTTGCAGCTTTTGATTGTTACTGGAATATCAGTTTCATTCTTAATAGGAAGTGTCATAAATTGGAGACAGCTTGCACTAGCGGGTAAGTACATAATAGCATTAGTTTTGAATTGTTGTCTAAGGTGTAAATAGTTATGGATATGAAGGTATAACTATTATTTCCTTGGTTTGAACTGTGCAGGGTTAGTACCTTGCATTTGCTTGGTGGTTGGTTTGTGCTTTATCCCTGAGTCCCCAAGATGGCTGGTAAGCATTATTTGGCCACTAAGGACCAAATTAATACACAATTTTCTTCTTAATCTTGCAATGAAAAATAACTTCCACGTACTTTTTTAGGCAAAGGTTGGCCGTGAAAAAGAATTTCAACTTGCTTTAAGGAGTCTTCGGGGCAAAGATGTGGATATTTCTGATGAAGCTGCTGAAATTCTGGTACTTTCCAAGCTGATTGAGAACCTTTCAAAACAACTTGACATGTTTGTGACCTTAGCTAACTTTTTTTTGGCTAAACAGGATTCTATTGAAACTTTTAAAAGCCTTCCAAAGACTAATCTGTTGGATTTGTTCCAAAGCAAATATGTGCGCTTTTTAGTTGTAAGTAACACACTTCTCTTGCAGAAATTTAGTCACAATGAACATAATTTCTCAAAAGACCTAAATTGCATTTTTGTCACAATTTCAGATTGGGGTTGGTTTAATGGCATGTCAACAATCTGTTGGAATTAATGGCATAGGATTCTACACGGCTGAGACTTTCGTAGCAGCTGGTAAGTGAGAAGAGATACATGCTGGTTTTGGAAAATCAATAGAAACCAGTTTCTACGGTTTGTCATATTTATTTTTTCTTCAACTGTTGAATTTGCAGGATTTTCTTCAGGAAAAGCTGGAACCATAGCATATGGTTGTCTGCAGGTAGTTTATCCCTATACTAGTTTCTCATAAATCAATAATGTGCATACATATTTGTGTTTGAACTTCATCTGTTTGCAATGAATGACAGGTTCCATTTACTATATTGGGAGCAATCTTGATGGATAGGTCTGGAAGAAGACCTCTTATAATGGTAAATCTATTTGCAAGCACTTATTTATCAAGACCAAGCAAAATTAAGTGGAGTAAGAACTTTGATGCTTAACAAAAGTTCTTGTGCACATGCAGGTTTCTGCAAGTGGGGTATTCTTAGGTTGTTTTATAGCAGGAATTGCTTTCTTTCTCAAGGCAAGTCTTCAGTATAAAATGTGTTATATTTCACTAATTTTATCCACACATGGTCCTTATGTGTGTCACCATTCTAAAATTCTTCATGACTTGATGGATCAGGACCAAAGCTTATTGCTTGAGTGGGTACCTATATTAGCAGTTACTGGCGTGTTGGTGAGTTTTCTTCTGCATCATGAATTCCTCCCCCCTCTCCCCACGTTCCATCAAATTCTAGTTTGACCTGAAATTTTTCCATCTTTTGAATCTTACTGTGATCAGCTCTATATATCAGCATTTTCAATTGGAATGGGACCAGTTCCTTGGGTGATAATGTCTGAGGTATGTATCATTTGACGCCAAAATTTATAAGAATGATACTTTAGACTCTTGTACCATATAACTAAAAAAGTTTCAACATCTCACATAGATTAAAAATGAAACATTAAACATTTCAATAGGTTACAATTTCATTAAGTTACAAGTCCATGCAAATTTTATCTTACAAACTGGTTTTATAAACTTAAATTAAATTTAAAATTTATTTCTTAAAATGATATCAAAATTTATCAAACCGGTTGATGTTTTTATAATAATGTAACTGATATTACTTTTCATATTTCAGATCTTTCCCATAAACGTGAAGGGAACTGCTGGAAGCTTGGTGGTTTTGTTGAATTGGTTAGGAGCTTGGATAGTTTCATATACTTTCAACTTTCTTATGAGTTGGAGTTCTCCGGGTAGAAACACAGTTCATTAGCATTCTTTATATAATTATAGGCAAACTATATTATTATGAAATGTAATTATATATATTTTTTTTTCTTTGGGCAGGTACTTTCTTTTTGTATGCTGGATGTTCCCTCTTAACTATTCTATTTGTAGCAAAAGTAGTCCCAGAAACCAAAGGAAAAACTTTGGAAGAGATTCAGGCTTGCATTAGTTCATAGAGAGAAAGCAAATTACCACCATTTATCAAATTCTTTTGGATCCATCTAGGATTCTCAAGGCATCAAATAACAGATTGTACCATATCCATTTTTTGGCTGCCTAGTAATAAAATATTATTTGCTTATTTGATAAGAAAAAAAAGGCCATATTCTGTAACACTCTGACTCTGCCTCTGCCTCTTCTGATTTTTTTAGTGGATTTGTTGTTTACTCTAAAAACAGCAATCCAGCTGTACGTTCAGCTTGTGAGTAATTAATTGCTTCCAAAATTCAACCAAGCTTCTTGATGCCATCTAGTTCGAACTTGAGGTTCTATGAAATTTCATGGATTAAAAAAAGAAGAAGAAGATGGCTTTCAATCACTATGTGATAATTAATTTGAGTATTTTTCTTCTTCTTGTTGCAGTACTGATCTGAAAAAATAAATTTAAGAACCTACCATGTTCTTCGTCATTAATTTACTTTTTTAGATGGATGGTAATTATTACCTTAACCAGATACATCATAAATTTACTTTACTCATACATATGTGATTTAATTTTAAGTAGAGAATAGTAAGTTTTGTTCTTATTCAATTGCTCTGTGTAATCCTCTTAAACTCAAACGTTTTGTATTAGATTTAGATGAGGTTCACTGTTACTCCACGTTACTGTACTAAAAATTTTAGAGCATGCGAAATTAATAAAAACCATTAATATTTATATTTCCATAAAATATTTGTATAGTTTATATTTTATTCCACTGATTTAATAATTTGATATTTCCATACTATTATTCCTTTATCTTTAAAAAAATAAAAAGAAAGGTCTAATGATAAATAATTATTATCTTACATATTCAAAATTAAAACAAGGAAGCTCTTTAAAAATAATAAATAAAAGAATAATGGAAAGTAGTAAAAAGCGAAAGCAATATAAAAGAAGGCTATCAATTTTACCAAATATAAAAGAAAACTATAGATTATGTGATAATTAGAATATTTCCTTTTTTACAACAATGATTTGGAAATATATTATATATACTTTAGTAAATGCATAATAATTATTTGGTTATTCAGGAATTCATAATAGATTTATTTCACTTTCTAATATTGAATTTACGAAAAATGCTTAACGGTAGAAACAAAATGGCATTTCTAAATGTGTATCAAAAGCTGAATCATATAAAGTTTTCCATAAATATCTTCATGCAAATTTCTAAAATAAAATACTAATCCTGCGCTTTTGGAATGTGACCGGAATGTTTCATGGATGGAAAAAGTACCAAAAAGAGAAGTAAAAATTTAGCCTTATCTTGATAATTTAGAGCATATAAATCCAAAAAACTATCTAGAAAATAATAATTTGATCTACTTATTAACAGTGACTTTGTTTGTATAAGAGATTCATCTATATAGTGGGACTTTGAACGTAGCAGTGAGGGAGTCACACTAGATATTGTATTTTATTTTTAAATATTACGTTTAGGCATGATTCTGTATCGAAGTAGGAAAAATGATTTTTCATGAAATGTATATATGATTCTGTATCGAAGTAGGAAAAATGATTTTTCATGAAATGTATATATAATGAGACTCAAAATTTAATAAATGTAGTGTGACTTTCTTTGTGTAAGTCTTATATGTGTATATGGAAAGGAATATCTTGAGATGTGTGATAATGAATGATACGTTATTATATGAAATTAAATTAAATGTTTTGTGAATTTTGAGATTATGTGTTGTGTTAGTTGTTACGAAGTGGATATGGACTATAAAACTGCAAGTTCTTGTATTCTGTATTTACGACGAAAAATCACAATAACACCGAAATTTAAAATATAAAATATGTTTGATCATTTAATAAGTCTTAAGATGTAATGTAACTCAATAAATTGAAAATTTAAGTTGTATTTAATATTATATACATATATATATATATATATATATAT
>Ga0123340_1006654_pt1 | contig 11033 bp, 10 predicted proteins | sample SirMexnodulemix_FD_89961 | JGI IMG/M metagenome (GOLD analysis project Ga0123340, IMG submission 89961) | Root nodule microbial communities of legume samples collected from Mexico - Siratro Mexico nodule mix | ecosystem: Host-associated > Plants > Roots > Nodule | place: Mexico: Nepantla... | reverse complement strand
ATAGTATACAATGTATAAGATATTCAATAATATTAATATAAGTTGAATTTTTAAATGAAAATAATTTTAAATTGTATTCTATAGGTGCCTACTAGCATTGCCCTGATTTTTTTTTCTTTTTTACGAATCCATATGATTTAAAAGTTTACATTTGGAACATTATATAATTTTAAGAAAATAAGTTCCTTCTTACCAATAGCATTACCTAGAAATCCATTAATAAATCTCCAAATTTTGAAAACCCTAAGTATAGAATTTTATAAAATTGCGTTTTCTAAATAAGTTCCTATAATTTGTGGGAGCTAGATAAAGTTAAAAAATATTGACACCAGTAATTGATGGGTTAATAGGGACTTATTTATTAATTTTAAAAGTCTAGGCATTGAGTTATATTCTTTGAGCAATAAGAACTTATCTAAATAATTAATAAAACACTCTAAAAAAAATGATAGGACTAACATTAATTTAAGGAAAATCCTAACATGTATGATAAGACATTGATTAAAATATTATAAATGATTCTCTTTATTGGAATACATAAAAATACTCTCTCCCCATTTTTTTTTATACGTTCTCGTAAGATTTTTAATAAAAAAAGCATCTTATATGATTTTTGATAAAAATAAAATTAAAATTAAGTTGTAAGACGAGGTTTTCTTATATAATCTTTTTAGATAAACTCTTATATCATATTAAAAAATTAACATTAAATTTTACTCAATCAAGATTTATGTTTCATATAATATATCCTGTGAGCATAGACACTGATAACAAGTTGTATGCTCCAAATTTGGTTGACACTGATTCTTGCATGCATTTTTATGTATTTTTTGTTTCTGGCACTGCAGATGGCCCACTTCATTCATCACATATTTACATTCATATGTGGATACGCAGTTGGGTTTAAGAGATCATGGAAAGTCTCTCTTGTGGTATTCTCAGTCACTCCATTGACAATGTTCTGTGGCATGGCTTACAAAGCACTTTATGGTGGCCTAACAGCAAAAGAGGAAGTAAGATAAAAAAAAAAAAACATAAAACAGACACTTGAGTATTTATTAACTTTGATGTTATATGTCTCAAGATTTTGTTCATCCATTTTCTTAACTATTTTCTCTAAAGGCTTCTTATAGGAAAGCTGGTAGCATTGCGGAGCAGGCCATAAGTTCAATAAGGACAGTGTTTTCATTTGTTGCAGAAAGCCAATTAGCTAGAAAATATGATGAACTGCTGCAGCAGTCAGCTCCAATAGGGGCAAAAGTTGGTTTTGCTAAAGGTATAGGCATGGGGGTGATCTACTTAATAACCTATTCAACATGGGCACTGGCATTCTGGTATGGCTCCGTATTAATTGCCAAGAATGAACTTGATGGAGGTTCAGCTATTGCTTGTTTCTTTGGTGTCAATGTTGGTGGAAGGTGTGGCTTCTTCTCTCTCTTAACCTAGTAGTACATATTTGATTTGGAAAACCAAAATACTCAACCATGTTTTATACAAGGAAATTATTCTTCAAGTAGTTTGTTCAAGACTACTTGGACTTTCTTTGTTTAGCTAGAGTTTGAGTAAATTGTTCACACTATTATCCAATTACAAATCGTCATGACAAGTTTATTGATTTTTACAATAACCATCTTTTTCTTTTTTTTACAAAATTCATGATAGACATACGAAACCTGACATCTTAGTTAGGCTGACACTCCAAATTTCAATAATATGTCATCACATGAAACATAGTACTAAAAGAAAAAAATAAAACAAACAAATATGGAGGAGTAGGCCAAGAATTTACAATAACAATGTTAAGCATTATACTAGTTATATTTTTCTGATTGATTGATGGTGTAGAAAGTTTGATATTGAACTTCTATAGAAATTAAAAGTTTATTTAGTTATTTTTTTGATTGACAGAGGATTGGCACTGGCACTTTCATATTTTGCACAGTTTGCACAAGGGACTGTTGCAGCAAGCCGCGTATTCTATGTTATTGAGAGAGTCCCTGAGATTGATCCCTACAGCCCTGAGGGTAGGAAGCTTTCTGGTGTTCGTGGAAGGATTGAGTTAAAAAGTGTTAGTTTTGCATATCCATCACGTCCTGATTCTCTGATACTTCATTCCCTTAATTTGATTTTACCATCTGCAAAAACTGTGGCATTAGTTGGTGCCAGTGGTGGGGGAAAGTCCACTATCTTTGCTCTCATAGAGAGGTTTTATGACCCTACTGAAGGTAAAAGGAGCTAGCTATATGATTATTTGCAAAAGATCTTGTGAAAGCTAAGGAAGTTATCTATAGTCCTAACTTTGTTGAGTTTCAATATCTTTGTAGGGATTATTACCTTGGATGGTCATGATTTGAGGACATTGCAAGTAAAGTGGCTACGTGATCAGATTGGCATGGTTGGTCAGGAGCCAATCCTCTTTGCCACATCTATTCTGGAAAACGTGATGATGGGCAAAGATAATGCCACAAAGGAAGAGGCAATTGCTGCTTGTATTGCTGCTGATGCTCATAGCTTCATCTCTAGCCTACCACTAAACTATGGCACTCAGGTGTAGTAACTAAAAACAATGACATTTCTCCTTTTCTACAATAATATATATAGAACAAAACTAGGTTGCAAAGTAGTTCTTATGTAATACCAATCTACATATCTATCTAAAAATAGATACAGATATATATGTATGGCATTCAAAAGTGCATACACAAGATACACAAATTTGCTAAAGAATTTATGGTATGATGTTTAACTCTTACATAGTAAGTACTATATTCTGCAGGTGGGAGATAGGGGTACAAAGCTCTCAGGAGGTCAAAAGCAGAGAATTGCACTGGCTCGAGCAATGATCAAAGATCCTAAAATCCTTCTTCTAGATGAACCTACTAGTGCTCTTGATGCCGAGTCAGAGTCTGCGGTCCAACGGGCAATTGACAAGATTTCTGCTGGCCGAACAACCATTGTGATTGCTCATAGGATAGCAACAGTGAAGAATGCTCATACCATTGTGGTTCTTGAACATGGATCTGTCACTGAGATTGGTGACCATCGACAGCTTATGTCAAAAGCAGGAGCATACCACAACCTTGTCAAGCTTGCTACCGAAGCCATTTCAAAACCTCTAGCTATAGAGAATGGCATACAAAAAGCCAATGATTTATCCATCTATGATAAATCTGCTGCTTTCGTATCTGGATCAAGATATGTAGGTGATATCCCTAGGCCTAAAGACATGATATCCATGCATGAGGAGGAGAAACAAGAAGACATGGAAGTTGATGACAAAATGAAGGCAAAAAAATACAGACTTTCTGAAGTATGGAAACTGCAAAAGCCTGAGCTTGTGATGCTATTTTCTGGACTTATTATGGGAATGTTTGCTGGTGCTATTCTGTCCCTTTTCCCATTGGTTTTAGGCATATCCTTGCAAGTATATTTTGGCCATGACACTCATAAGATGAAAAGAGATGTTGCCCACCTTTGTTTAACACTTGTTGGCCTTGGATTTGGTTGCATAATTTCCATGACAGGACAGCAAGGTTTTTGTGGTTGGGCTGGATCAAGGCTGACACAAAGAGTTAGAGACATCTTGTTTCAATCCATACTGAAACAAGAACCTGGGTGGTTTGACTTTGACGAAAACTCTACGGGAGTGTTGGTATCAAGGCTCTCATTGGACTGTGTCAGTTTTCGATCAGTACTTGGTGACAGATTCTCAGTCCTTCTTATGGGGTTGAGTTCAGCTGCTGTTGGCCTTGGTGTGTCCTTTGCCTTCAATTGGAGACTAACGCTTGTGGCAGCTGCTGTAACTCCTTTTGCACTTGGTGCAAGCTACATAAACTTGATCATAAACGTTGGACCGCGAGTGGACAATGACTCTTATGCCAAAGCTAGTAACATTGCTTCTGGTGCAGTGTCGAACATAAGGACAGTGACCACATTTTCTGCCCAGGAACAGATAGTTAAGTCCTTTGATAGAGCCCTATCAGAACCTAGAACAAAATCGTTACGAAGTTCACAACTTCAAGGTCTCATGTTTGGGTTTTTTCAAGGTTCCATGTATGGAGCATACACCTTAACACTTTGGTTTGGCGCATACCTTGTAGAACATGACAAGGCAAAATTTGGAGACGTGTTTAAGATCTTTCTCATTCTTGTTCTGAGCTCATTTTCTGTGGGACAACTGGCTGGTTTGGCACCAGATACTTCTATGGCGACTACAGCAATTCCTGCAGTTCAAGATATCATAAAACGCAGGCCTTTGATTGACAATGATAGAACAAAAGGTAGGAAAGTAGACAGATCAAAGCCATTCAACATAGAATTCAAGATGGTGACTTTTGCATACCCATCTAGGCCAGAAGTGACTGTGTTGAGGGACTTTTGTTTGAAGGTCAAAGGTGGAAGCACAGTGGCTCTGGTGGGACCAAGTGGATCAGGGAAGTCAACGGTCATATGGTTGACTCAGAGGTTCTATGATCCTGACCAAGGAAAGGTGATGATGAGTGGGATAGATTTGAGGGAGATTGATGTGAAGTGGTTGAGGATGCAAATGGCTTTGGTGGGTCAAGAACCTGCACTGTTTTCTGGGAGCATAAGGGAGAATATTGCATTTGGGGACCCAAATGCTTCATGGACTGAAATTGAAGAGGCTGCAAAGGAGGCTTACATCCACAAGTTCATCAGTGGCCTTCCTCAGGGTTATGAGACACAGGTAATAATTCTATAGCGAATACTAAGAAATTCTAGCAATACATCATCTCACATATACATTTTAACACGTTCTTTATTTTTGATTGAAATTTGCTGAAGCCTACAAAATCATAAGTGAATATCATTAAACAAAAGTGTACAAAAGTTTTGTAATGTTTAATAAATTTCATCTAATAACAAAAAGTATGTTAAGAAAAATGTATTACTAGTATTTGTCTTACTCTAGGTTAAGCTTGTTATTCTAAATCACTTTTTGCTCAGTTTTTGTTTATTCTATAAGCAAAGCATATGATTAATTTTCTCATTTTTAGGTTGGTGAAAGTGGGGTCCAGTTATCAGGTGGCCAGAAACAACGAATTGCTATAGCAAGGGCCATATTGAAGAGATCAAGGGTACTTTTGCTTGATGAAGCAAGCAGTGCCTTGGACTTGGAATCAGAGAAGCACATCCAAGAAGCCCTTAAAAATGTTGGCAAAGTGGCAACAACCATAATAGTTGCTCATCGTCTTTCCACAATTAGAGAAGCTGATAAGATCGCAGTTATGAGAGATGGGGAAGTGGTGGAGTATGGGAGCCATGACATTCTCATGGCTTCAACTCAAAATGGCTTGTATGCTAGCCTAGTTCGAGCTGAGACTGAAGCCAATGCCTTTTCTTGATCACATATATGACCCTGTAACATTATTGTCAACATATAGCAATTGTGACACAAAAGAATGCCCCCATTGGCCTAAATCATTTGGATGAAAATAGAAAAGAAAGAACCACTTCAATTGGTTTGGGCTGTTTTGAAGTATGGATCATACAACAAAAATCATTTGATTCTATCTTTTAGGTCAGATTTCTTCTTTTTCAAATAAACAAAAAAATTATATGTATTATGTGCCACTTGATTATGTAAATTTCATAAGGAAATACTTGAACATTTTTGGTTACTTTCTTCTATAGCACTTTTTCTTGATTATGGCAAAAGAATGATTATGCATAGGCAAATGCATGCTCAATATGGAGGGGGGCTAATAATGATGCAAGTAAGGCCACAAAATAAATGGCCACGAGCGTATCCTTAAATCTTTCAGTGGTTACATTGGCTCTAACTAAAAACGACATGTGACCAGATTGAGCCCCACTAACATCATGTATTCTATAATATCCATTAAATTGCCAACCATGTTAGCAGGCATAATTCTTTGGTAAAGGAACTGATTTATCATTTCATGTCTCATAAAAAGTGCTTTATATTTCCCACGCTCAAGGGTGTTGTTGTTCCATAGTTTTCAAGCCAAGAGAATTTGATGCTAACGTGCCTTCAATAAAAGATATTTATATAATCTTGGTTAACCCTCTGGAAAAGCAATCAGAAGCATTCTTTTTTGGAAGCCTACTGTTGCAGCTTGTCCTTTCTGGTCTGCAGAATTTCTTACAACCCTTTCACAAACAATGCCTCTTTGATTCTTCTCTTACACTCTTTTCGTGTCACTTCATGCTTCAACTCTGAATTAGGTAACATGATACATATACATATGCAAACACATACAAACAAACTCACATGCAAACACACACATGTATGTTATCTGTATGTCAAAATCCTTTTCCAATGTTTTTTGGCTTCCTTTTTATCTATCAAGTGAGATTAAATCTTGCTGCTTAATGTTCTTGTTTTGAATATCACATTAAGAGATTGACTATTCCAGTTAGGTACATCTTTGCAACAATATTTTAGCATGTCAGGGATTAGAAAACTAAACAATTGCTTGCATTTTACACGTTACATGGCTTAGGAGTTAGGACCCATATAAAAAGTAAGTCCATTTGAACAGAAGTATCTACCAAAATATATTAATTTTACTTGATGTGCACCCTCCTTGCATTCAATATACCAGACATGCAAATTTGTTGACCCCTGAATAATATAATACATACAACAGAATAAAGTGAGGAGGCATGGCATCCCTCATTCCGGGGGTTCTACTGAAGCTTCTCCAAAGTATGGATTCTGATGTGAAAGTTAATGGGGAATATAGATCAGCCCTTCTGCAAGTGATCAGCATTGTGCCTGCAATAACTGGATCCGAATTATGGCCTAACCAAGGTTTCTTCCTGAAAGTATCTGACTCTTCTCATTCAACTTATGTCTCACTCTCAAAGGAAGACAGTGAGCTTATCTTGAACAACAAGTTGCAGCTTGGACAATTCTTTTATGTGGATAGGATAGAGGCTGGAACACCAGTTCCTATTCTTGTTGACGTTAGACCGGTTCCTGGCAGGCACCCTTTTATTGGAAATCCTAAGGATTTAATGCAAATGTTAGAGCCATCAGAGGGTCCAGTGCAATTTGATAATCCTAGAATTAACCGTTCAAAATCCATGAACTCAATAACAGCCAAAGAAAGAGGAAGTCCATGGCAGAAAATTGTTATTAAAGAGGACAAGTCTGCTGTTGCATCCAGGTACATGCGGGGTGTTAGAAGTCTAACCTCAAATGTGAATGTGCATGATGCTATTGAAGAAAGAAAAGGAAATGATTTTCAGAATGATGTAGACAGTACTAAGAAGGTGGGATCTGCAAAAGTAAAACCGCAAAAATTACAGGTCAGGTATGATTCTTATCTTTGATATGCATTTTTTAAGGCTCAAGAATATGTGGTTTTAGAATTTGGCCTTTATATAGTTATAGTATTCTCAGGATTTGAAAGCAACATGTGAACAACTATAACTACCATGTACAATGAAAATTGTAAAGAATTTTAGTAGACAGAATAACAGACAACTTTTGGTAATTAAGTAAGAATGAGACAAGAGTCGGACTCGCACAAGGGAATGACACCATTGTCATCCCAAACCTAAGTATTAGGTTTGTGGGACATAAACTCATTTTCATTTCTATTCAATCTAGGACATAAACTCATACTTAGATTCGTAACACATTGGACATAGGAATATTCATTTTGGAAAAAAATGTCCATTGTTCATAATAAGTTTAGTGCCGGATTGTATGCTGTGCTAAATACTAAATAGGTAATAGTGAAAATTATAAGATTGATAATGATTAGTTTTAGCATCACAGGCACTCTCAGTGAATACAACTCGTACTCTACTACTTGAAGCATCTTCACCAAGGCAGAGGGTTGCTCAATCTAACATCCAGGAGACTGTCATGTCACCTTCTAAGCGCATATCAACCAAACCTAATTCTGCTAAACTGGAAACTACAAACTTGAATGTTTTGCCAAGCAGTGAAGATAAAAGCTGGAGCACAGAGGCAATTCCATGGTCCTCTTTGCCAGCCAAACTTTTGAGGCCTGGAAAGGTACATTGCACTTTTCTCCCTCCTTTGAATGATAGATATTACTGTAAAACTTTGATGCAATTTGTTAATCTTGTTCTGTAATCAAAATTGGAGTTTCATCTCAGTAATGCATATAATAAAGGATTCCATCAAATATCATTGTGTATTATCGAAGTGAAACTCCAAAACTAATTAGAGAACAATATCATAAATTATTATTATCAATATGCTAACTCACATTCTTATGTTAAACAGATAAGATCAAATTTCATCTCACATGTCTTTTTTTAGTAAAGCAAAGCTATCTCAGCAGTTACATGAATTTTTTGATAATCCTACAAATTTCCACATTTTACTAGGAATTGCTTAGAACGAAGCATTTAGCCTCCGTGGTTGTTGTAGAAGCTCAAAAAGAAGTTGCTTCTACTGCAGTCCTTGTCAAGTTTCTAAGGTACATTATGCATTTCGTCTTAATATTGTCAAATTACTTACTCAAAGTTTAGCTACTTGGGAAATTTTAAACAATTATACAAAAAATTTGTCTGAGTTTTCCAGCATTTGGACCTACACGGCATAATGTCATCTCAGAAAAGGTAGTAATAATTGGTAACCAAGCAAAATCTACCACAAATATTATTTTAGCAGACAACTCAGTCTGACTTGTAAATGTTTGCTTTTATGTAGGTACTAAAATATAAAGTTTTTTTCATTGGATTAAATTTTTAAAAATGGTGTCAAATACAAGGATAACATTTTTTCCATTTAATTCTTCAGTTATTTTGCCTCTCTTTCCTTTTCAGTATATTTGCCAACATCTGCACTTCAGCTGCATCAGAGAATCCTCATGCCACACTGAACAAGTTTTTTTCCTTCCAAGAACTCATGAACCATTCAAATGGTACAAGCAAAGCAGTTCCACCCACAGATAAATTAATTCATCTATATAAAACTTCTTCTCCTGCAGAAACAGACAAAAATGACAAGAAATCAGTTTTAGTGCCCGGGAAAAGTTCATCAAAGTCTCCAAAATACTCACCAGATTTATCCGACACTGAGAAACAAGAATGGGCCACAGGAAATGGTTTAAAAGTGATAAATGAACTGAGAGAAGTCCTTTTGATGGAAACACAATCATGGTTTTTGGAATACTTGGAAAAAACATTGGATGTCTGGTTTTCCACAAGCTCCCAAGAGAAGAGGGGAAAGACGAGCAAGGAGACTGCAGGGAAGAAAATGAATCATGCCAATCATATAGCTCTCACATTGTCACACCTTAAGCAAGCAAATGAATGGTTGGAGAAACTGAGAAACACTTCAAACTTGGAAAATGAAGAGCTGTTTGAAACTGTTGACAGATTGAAGCAGAAAGTTTATTCTTGTTTGCTCCTACATGTTGACTCTGCTGCATTTGCTTTGGAAAACCGAGCTTGATTATTGGACAATGATATGTTTTAAAGCATTATGTACTATTCAAAGTTATTTGTAAGTTAAATTATCTTATTGTGGTTGAGACATGCATGGTTAATGGAAGCTTGGCCAACTGTTTTTCAAAATGTAGTGTGATATGATATGACAATAAAAACACCCTTTGAAGGGGTTCAAATGAAGTCTAGTTGTAACATGATTTCCTGATAGATACACCTTGTTAGATATCAAGTAATGTTATTTACCATGAAATCCCCCTTACAACTTCTCCAATGTCCTTTTTAATCTACTCTTCTAACTTGTGGCAATGTTTGACTCAAAAGTGGGAAACCAGATATTAGACAACATTTGTGTCCTATTAGAATCTTAAAACATGAACACATAGCAATTGGAATAGCTTACCTTGTAGCTGACAAATTCATTTATATAACAACATTGTCAAGAGAAAGAATCATACTGGAGAAGTAAGACACAAGCTCAAGACTTAAACAAATCAAGCATGTGCCCTGCTTCTCCAGCATGGTTCAGTCTCTCCTATTCTTTCATGCAGTGAAAATTGTCTCAGAGAGTTGAATTCATAATATGGAAACATATTACTTCTCTAGGAGTAGAAGTTTGCTTAGTCATGTGATATGCATGTTTAGGTTGGATTTTATAAACAGAAAGTGGTATAACTTTATGAAGTTAAGTTTGACATGACTCATATGCATTGGTTGTTAACCATTTTGTTGGTGACCAGGGTTGTTCAACTTTTGTTTTCTTATACTAAAAAATGAAGTTTATATTATCTCATCAAGCTAATCATCATAGTTTTGTTCATGTACTGTTGAAGTTTGGCAACCAAATAAGAGTTCTGTGAGTGCTTGGTTGAAAGGTAAAGTGAGGTTTTACCAAATGCCAACAAAAGTTAGCAGCTCCACAATATGACAGACCCACCCAATAACACCTTGCTACAGATGAATTCCCAATTACACGTTTTACATTTCTTTGTTAATGTGTTCCTCAATGATAATTGTTAATTAATAGCAGAAGTGTTTAACAATAATCTTTGAAGTGTGCTATCATCCAAAACACATTAATATTTCTTTATAAGATGATAGATTAATGTTAGATTAAAATGGTTTATTTAAAGAAATTGGAGGACTAAATATCTTATTAAACTTTTATAAGAATTGAAATTACAATAACTAAAAATGAATTTAAATCTAAATCTTTATGTATTGTTTGGACGGTAGGATGAAAAAATAAAGAGTAAAAATTAATGGAAAGTATGATATCTTATTTATTATAAATAATTTAATTTATAATATTTTTCCCATAAATTTATTATTATAATAAAAATACTTTTAATCAATTAAGAATGCGAAAAACACGCAAAACCACCTTTATTTTATTTACACAATCGACTACATTATCAATTGTGTCCACTTTTATTAACATAAATTTTCTCTTCTTTCACGTCTCTCTTTTTTTTTTTTTTTTTTAAAAATGATTTTAATTTTTTTAAAAAAAAACCCCTTTTTTCGAAAATTAAAATTTTAAATTGTTGTTATTTTTTAAAAAAAAATTTAAAAAAGGGAATATATATAATTCTATTTAATGGTTAGATATT
>Ga0123340_1006653_pt1 | contig 11035 bp, 6 predicted proteins | sample SirMexnodulemix_FD_89961 | JGI IMG/M metagenome (GOLD analysis project Ga0123340, IMG submission 89961) | Root nodule microbial communities of legume samples collected from Mexico - Siratro Mexico nodule mix | ecosystem: Host-associated > Plants > Roots > Nodule | place: Mexico: Nepantla... | reverse complement strand
TATATATATATATATATATATATATATATATAATGTATATATATTAGTTATAAGAAAAATTGGTGGATTAAAATATAAATAAAATGTAATTAATTTAATGTAACCATGATTTATAATAAATATGAAAAGCTGATTTATAGTATTGAAGTACATATATAAAAGAAACACATATCTAATTTGTAAATTTAGATGTGCATGTTAGCATGGTAGGGCCAATTTGTCTCTACCAACCGATGAGAGGTTTGACTAAAACAACTTATGTCATTAGTTCTTACATCAACTTAATAAAACAAATTACATAAATTAACTGCAAGACTTCAATTTAAAAGATTAATATGGTAGAGGTGAGACCCTCAAAACTTAAGTAATATTAAGTAATCTATCTATTTAACTTTAGATTTGTAAGAATGTCCTTCCTTTCAAAATGTACCATTCCTATATTTATTATTTGTTATACGTGTATTGTAATGTATTTACACAATAAGTAAAAGATTAAGGTGCTTGTTGTTACGAATACGGATAAAATCCCTTTTTATTCTGCCTACTTGAGTTCTCAAGCTTTTCATCTTTACATATATTTTCTCATAAATTGAAAAACATATATTTACATTTTATGTTTTCTCTTAGAAATTGGGGTAGTCGGTAGGAGTTAAATTAAACGTTAGCTTTCAAAATATTAAAAGATAACAACAATCAAAATTGTGTGGTCATATCAATATTATGGGATTGAACCTGCATCTTATCAATGTCCATCAAATAATTTAAATAGCTAACCTTAATTATTATTTTCCATATATTAATGGGTATCATATATTTAACCAGTTCACCATTTTGTCTGTAAATAATGATACAAATAAGTAACCCTAATTTCTTTTTATAAAAAGTTTTGTCATTGCATATTTTGTAATAAGTATATGTTTGAAAAGCTTTTGGAAGTTAATAGCTACAGACTAAATGCAAAACATTAAGCCAATACAGTGTAATTAAATACTCTGTTAAGGAGTATGTTTGAAAGTAGTTCATTTCTCAAAGAACACATTTATAATTTTCAAGAAGTTAAACAATTAATTTCCTTAAAATAAATTAAATAGATATGTGTATTAATTTTATGTTCGTAATGAGGTTAACATCTCAAATAAAGAACACAACGCATTCTATATTGATGATAAAAGCAGTTCTAACAATTTGTTAATGAGATATTGAATTCGTTTAGAAAAAAATTATTCGTAATCAATTATAAAATTGAAAAACAAAAATGAAAATAAATTTTTTTATCTAATTTTATTTTCTCACATACGTTTCTATCTTCAAAATATTTACGTATAAATGTATCTAAAACAGTATGGAAAAATTGGAATTTAATTATATTCTAACCAACATAATTATAGGTCTGTGTGTTTGTTCATACAAATTTATTTTTAAACTATGTTTTTATAACTTTGAGAATTATAAACACAATAAAAACCGTCTCAAGAGATTATTTTTTACAGTTAAAATTCAAGACTTGATGAAAAACTACGAGAAAGGTGAAAAAACACAGTTGTTTTCACAAAGTAAATATGGTTTCTGACCAAGATAATTTGAAAAATGCAGAACAGAGGATGAGAAAGCAATGAATATAATAATCAACCACTGAAGTTCTCTAAGCCTGTTCATGCGGGGACACTCTAGATACATAGGAACCTCACTCTCACTCCCAGACCCGTTTTCAATTATTCAGTTATGGTACAATGAAACGAGTGCTCACTCAATTGTTTCTATCTTGGCCCAATGAGAGCTAATTGTACTGAATCAATTTCAGGAAAATCAATAAATCAAAGTTAATTTCAGAATAAATTCTGCTTTAGTCTCCTAAATTTTAAAAGGAAATACTTTAATATCTCAAATTGAAAAAAAAAATACAATTGTAGCTTTTTACATATACTATTTAAATACTAAAAAATGGTTAATATTTTAGTTGTTCAAATATAATACTTAAAAACTAAAAACATATTTTTTAAAATTTAAGAACTTAAATATCAAATTCAAATTCGAAGAACTAAAAGTAATTAGCTCATCAACCAATTTCACTGAAATAAAAAAAATATACAAGTTGGCCCCATTTCAGGAACCAATCAAGAGAGGCCATGTCCGTTTGTCTATTCAAAAGCCAATTCCTTTCTTGAATGGCTATAAAAATTTGAAAATTCCACGAATTGAAAAGAAAATGGAAAAGGTGGACGTAGAGTACGATGGGAGAAGACACTAAATTGCAGATTTAACAGTTCAAACTTCAGCATTAAGCAACTGTCCCTTAGTAGGCGAGGAATGCTAAGAAGTTAAATTCTATACTCAAGTTCGTCTTTCTTGGCCCAGTGAACAATGTGAGGACCAACTCATGAATAACAACAAATAGCTCAGAGTTTGGGAAAGACAAAGATTGACGGACACCGTTGATAATTTAAACCTTATCTCAAAATAATTTTGAGTATTACAGTGGTTTTGATGTATAGCATGATGTTTTATTATTTACTTTCATTTCTAATTCTAACGAGTTAATCTTTTTTAAAGATACTCAAATTTCAAATACCATTCATTTATTTAAAATAAACAGCGTACAACTTTTTGTTTTTGGTTATTTTAAAAACCATTTTTTATATAAAATTTTAAAATGTAAAGTTTAAAAGATGATTTCAATTTTTAAATTCAAAAATATATTAATTAACATTCTGGGAAATAAAATTTAAAAACAGACATGTTAGGGGAAATTATAGACGTGGTAACAACGAGATTTTTTGTGGCAAACATGGTGCTAGTATATCAAAGAACCATGTGGAAAAGACAAGTATCATTTACTTCTATCATTAATAGTAGGGACAGAAAATGCATGTTTTTATAAAACTATATTTAAATCAAACTTCAAAAAATATATTTGTGGGAGCAAACCAAATATATATAATGTGTGTAAAACCAGTAAACAATTAAAGTAAAAATCTCATACAAAACTATGAAACAACTTTCTAATTGTTTTCTTTTTACAATGTTAGTGTCCTTTTATAAAGATATAGAAAAATATATGTTATTTTCCCCATAAGGTTAATAGTTCAGTATTAAGATTTTGTCATTCCCATTATTGCCTAACATTTTGTTAGTAAGACGTCTGGTCTGATCAAGTTAAACCAGAGTAACAGTACAACTCCCAGTCCAAACTTCAATTTGGGCTCTCAGGTCCATTAGGTTAAGATTGATTTGGGTCCAGTCTACATGTTTTCCCAAGCCCATGAAATTCTGGACACCATTCTTTCATTCTACAGAATTTTTTTTGGAAACATTTGCACATGAAATTACTACACGTCACTCAACAAATCTCAACCTTTTCCACGTCCTCTGCAAATGACCGATGTTTAGAGCGTATTTATATTCTTTAGAAATTCCTATGGCAATTGTTTGTTCTGGCAGTGGCCATGCATCTTCCTCCAAAGTTCAGGAGAGAAGTCAAATCTCACAGCAGTAACCTAATAAAGGGAGTGCCCCCAAGAAGAACCATTATATTAAGACTAAATAATTAGCACTGGGCAGTTGCAACTTATTCAGCACATCAAAATTTAGATAGAGTAATTCAAATTCCACTCAAGTGCCCATAGCAAAGGCTGCAAACAACCAAAGGTACAGGTCGGCTATCCGTAACACTGGATAGAAACTGGACAAAGAAGAAATGACATTCTGAGAAGCTTCAGATCTAACCACCTTCTACTTGTATGCGTTCATGTAATGACTGTTGGTGCAGATCGACCAGTGAATTCCTCCATTTTTGAAAGTTTCAACGCAACTTCCACCTGTAATTGAGATATTTAAGTCATTCAAGATAGTTACTAGTATTAAAAGGATCTTCAAATTGAAATATTTTAGGCATCTTACAAGAGGAGCAAGTGCCTCATTTGAAAGTCTCCCAATCTTTGATGGATCTTTTTCATATTGCTCAATGTATAGTCGAATAGTTGCACCTTCTGATCCAGTTCCAGAGAGACGGAAAACCTAGGGTAGCACATTGAACGTACCAAAACAAGGTAGTTAGTGGGGCCCATAAAAAGTGGAGAGAAAATATATCCATAGGAAAAGAAAAATCCCACATCAACTTTAAGTTCCTAACAATGGGAAAATGATGAATTTGGAAGATGCATTTTCAATTACGAAATTCCTCCCATTTCCATCAAGTTACTCGCAACAAATATTTCTCAACCAGTAAACTTACCAATCGCGATCCATCCTCAAATAAATATCGGATTCCCTGATGTGATGAGATGGAACCATCCACAGGATCTTTGTACTCAAATTCATCAGCGTGGACGACCTTCGAAACATCTGACCTTACCCCCTTAATAATCCTAAAAAGAAAGGGAATAAATTTATTAGATTTATCATGATACGACATATTCAAACTCCTACCGAGTAATCTTATTCCTAGGTCAAATACCGATGGACTAAACAGAGGTAACTGTAACATATTCATCAGTCCAAGTCCAACTGCTCATTTTTAAATTATTCTAAATAATCAGGAAATTCTGTTCTGATGAGAAACAGATCAATAATTAGCAGCGGAGGTGAACTGAAGCGGATCTATAAATAGGTAACTGTAACATATTCATCTTTCCAAGTCCACCAACTACTTATTTTTGAATTATTCTAAATAATTAGGAAATTCTATTCTGATGAGAAACATATCTATAATCAGCAGCGGATGTGAACTGAAGCAGGAAGACATAAAAGGAAGTGGACCGATGCATGCTTTTCCATGACTTGGGCAATATCTTACATGATAAACGTTTGGATTGTATTACCTAGGTTTTTTTGAATATGGTAGAATTTTATGCTTTTGCTTTAGGTCAATGACTCCAGGAGAAGTCTGCTAGGATGTTGCCAGTTTTTGGTTCTTTGGGGGATGTGCTAGTTATTTGAGGTTTTTTGTTGATGGATTGTGTAGATACCGAGGTACAAGCAAGTATAGGACAGCTCTCACCGAAAGAATATCTTTATAAGAAGTATCAAAAAGATAGGGAAGCACTGTGAAATAACTACGGGGCTGCCATTATCCAGAAGTACAACGTACAGATCAGTTTCTAGATATCAATGACATTAAATAATTTCATGCAATGATCAAATTGATTGCCAAAAGCTTTTACTACATGATAAGGGAGAAACACTCTGTAAGGAAACTCTATTAAAATAATCTTGGTATACTAAATTACTAATATTAACATACTCGTTGACTTCTGAAAGCGAGGACTGCAGCTTGACCAAATAAGCCATCAGTTCCTTTGCTGCACCTGCATCCACGTTCTTTAAGGAAATAGGTTGAGGTCATTAACTGATTTTCAAATCGGATTATAACAAAATAGAACAAGAAGTGATAGTGTCCTACTTCGTAGTCATATCGAGTATAATAATGGCGGCCATAAGTAGCCCAATGCTGGCGAACTATGTCTTCAACAGTGACAAGCTTGTCTTCAAGTTTATCTTTATTTTTATATGCAAGTATAGATAGCCAGGCCAGAACTGCCCAGATTCCATCTTTCTCACGAATATGGTCAGAACCTATCCACCAACATACGGAATAATCAGAGGATAAAACTAGGTTCTAAAAAAGTTTAATCCTCTTAATGCATGGCAAAAGCGTACCAGTCCCAAAACTTTCTTCACCACAGACTGAACATAATCCAGCATCCATTAAATTACCAAAGAACTTCCAACCTGTAGGGACCTGGTTTTGCATAATAAACAAATTAAATAATTGGGTGGTGCCCAAAAGCCACTGCCGAGTATTTTCATAAGTAAAGGCATCGAGCAGTGTACCTCAAAAAATTTCAAATTCAGATTTTTGGCTACAACATCCAGGGCAGCAGAGGTTGGCATGCTCCTACAAAATATCTAGAGTTTAAAATTGGTAGGAAATAAGCTCTAGACTAACAGCAGATCAACAACTTCGTATTTAATTCAATTTAAATTCTTCCTGTTTCATATTCCAACTAGAAACAAATTCAATCACACTTTTTGCTGCAGTGATAACTAGATAGTTACAAGACAGAGAACAATAAGCATATGCAAGTATAAGCTTGCCATTACTACATGACATGGCACAAATGCACATTGGCATATGTGCTTCTGTATGTGCAAACACACACTACTGACGAAATTGACAGAGAAAAGCTTAAAACATATGAAACATGATGAAAACCTGGCAACACCCTTTAAACCAGCAGAGAAGTATGGTATAGCATCAACAGCATTTGCAGCAATAATGGCCACGGAATCTGAAGGAGTGACAAAAAACCTAACAAACGAGGGTTACACCAATATTAAACTAAAAGGTAATGAAAGATTTAAATTCATCACAAATTAAGGGCAACACTACCTTTTACCAAGTATCATGTTGCGATCTGCATCACCATCAGCAGCAGCACCAAACTCTGGGGGCTCATCTTGTGGTTCTGATTTGCCCAATCCCATACGAGCAACCAACTCCTTTGCATAAGTCAAATTGGGGTCTGGATGTCCTCCTCCAAAGTCTTCCTATATCCAGTAAGTCATCCACAAATCAAAGGCAAATCACCACCAGCATTCAGAATATTTAAAGCTATACTTCGAAATAATCAACAAGACAATAAGACCTTAGGTGTACAGTTCAGTAAAGAGCTTTCTTGTGCTCCAAGCTCATTCACAAAAATACTCTTTGCATATGCTCCAGCAACCCCATGAAGTGCATCATAACTTCAATAAAGTTAAAGAAAATTACTATAGTCTTTGGGATTAAAAAAACTAAGAAAAGTTCTATATCACAGTTTAAACATCATCCCCAAAATATACCAGAATGTAAATTTAGGAGACGACAGTAGTTTCCTGATAGATTCAAAGTCAAAAATTGACCTGCAAAATTTCAAGCATGGGGTAAGAAAGGATTGAATCAGTAGAAGCACATATGAATATAGAACATTTAATTATCTTATTAAAATAAAATAAACAAATGCTTGTTGTAAGAACAACTGCCTCATATGTCATACCAAACTGGATACTCAAAAAGGAAAAGGCAGGAAAATCTATTAAAATAAACGTTTACAGCTTGATGAATTTAAACATTTTCTTCTTTCAATGTTCTCCAGTTTTGCATCTCAATTGGCAGTTGTCATCATGATATGACATGACAAAAGAAATCCAACTGCAATAAAATTATTTGTATTGATGAAGTTGTAAAATCTTACTTCATCAATTTTATATAATCACTTGCTGAATCAAAAACCTCAACATCAAATGGTCCTTCAGGGCCTGTAAAGTTTGTAACACTTGTTGTGGAGATATCCACCTGGGTAAACAATCAGATAATGGGAAACACGGGTTAGATTGATAAAACAAATTACAGTCTTATTAAAAACAAGATGATACAAATAAAGAAAAGGGGAACATTTGTAGACAGGTCTTGAGCAGTACATCTGGAAGATCTGCAGCAATCAGGTACTCCTTAATTGTTGTAGTGAATTCATAGATCTTGTTAGTAATTCCCTCTGGTGCAGGTCCACCGTTTTCCATATTATATTTAATCCCAAAATCCTACAGCATGGGAAAAAAATGTCAGTTCAATCATTTGGAGTTAATTTTACAACCACTTAGATCTCAGTATAATACCAGCCAAGAAACTCCGATCCACTCCTACAGTTACCTTTGGAAATATTCACCTACTTAACTTAATTATGTCTTGTTGATATCTAAGAACAACTACAATTTCGAAACCACAAGATTATTTTGGGGAAGGGACTGGAATGTTTTCATGGTTATATAAACACAATATGTTAATGTTTGCAAAGATCAAGCTTGTCACCGACTCTTCCCTGCATTTTAAAAATAATATTGTGTAATTATATGTTTCCCCGCTATTTCTTGCTCTTTGGTTTTTGACAACTAGCTACCTTCTTATCTTCTGTAAAGAAAGAATAGTTATTATCACTTATCATTGGGTCATACAAGATAAAAAATAAAATGAATTGGGTACATTTTTTTCAAGTCATTTGTAAGTCCGTGAAATATAGATTATATTGATCTAAGGAATGTAAGTCAACCTCAAACAACTCAAGTGACCAAGCTACAGGCTAAATGTCAGTCAACTTAGTTCACATTTCAGAAATAGAACATGAGAGTGATCCACACATTAAATTACTATACTAGATATAATCATACTCATTAGTATAATTTAACTCATCCAGAAATAATTAAAGTAATAGACAGCAACTCTCACCTCATGAGGACCACCGGGATTGTGACTTGCTGTAAGTATAAAAGCACCTGTTGCCTTGGCTCCCTGTACGATAACAATTTTTTTAACCACTATTTTTACTTTAATTCAGCAGAAATATTTGTTACCTGATGTTCTTCCACTATGAAAATCATGCATCATATTCGAAGAAACAAAACGCATTCTAAGCATAATGATGAGATAGACAAATAATGAGAACCAAACTGTAGAAAACATTACTCACATCAGCTCCAACCCTTTCACGTATGACAGCGGATACAGCAGGAGTTGAAAGCAATCCATTTTGACCAATCCAAACACGTCTTACACCGTTTGCTGCTGACATTTTAGTTATAATCTGCAGATTCATTAAGATCATTAGTGATGCGAAAAACAATGTTGACTCTATACAAACATGTTATTTAGCATGAAACAATATCCACTCTGTATCCTCCCATATAAGAAAGTCGTACGTGAAGAGATATTTAACCAATGGTGTACTGAGTTAAAGAAACAAAATAAGTCTTTTCCGGAGTATAAAACTTCGAAGCTGGAAAATGATATTTTGGTTTGTATCTCCTTGTTATCATAAGATCCGAACCTGTACACTTTCATTTGTTTAATTAAAAATCTAGTATATTTCAAGGCCGAAATCATAAATTATATCCAAAAGACCACAAGTGTCCAAATACCTGCCTAGGTTAGATGTAGAACGAATCAAATTAAACCGAAAGAAAAAAAAGCTCAATTTCAAAGTGACAGCATCGAAAAAAATTGTAAGGCATCAAAGCAAAGGAAATGAGAAGTTTTCCAAAGAAATGTTAGCATTTTGCCAGCACTTATAAAGTAACTGATAAACCAAGTACTTCAGACACCACAAAGACTACACTAAAAGCAACAAAAATGGACAGTGGAAAAGTACCTGAATCGCTTCCTTGGAAAAATAACGACCATCACCAGATACAACCAGTGTTGCACCTACAAAAACGGAAGAAACAGTTCTCACAATCTTACAGTGTAATCAAACAAGAAAAGGAAACAAGGGAAAGGAAAACAGTTTCTGAAAAGATATGATGAATCCCTGTCCTGTTTTTTTTTGTTAAGAAAAAGGCATATTCATTTCTGGCGCAGTAAAGCTGATACTAATATTTCACTACCGTGAGTTTGAAGCAAAGTAAGAAAATTGAAGGATTCCCACCTCTAACTTTTTCCTCAGTTAATGCATTGAACGTTGCCTGAACAAAGTTGTGAAGGTAATGAGGTTGCACAAATACTTTCACCTGAAAAGATCCATCCAGCAAGGAACCATTACTATTAACAGAAGGAATAACAAGCAAAGAAGAAGCAAGCACCGATGTGAAACAGATCTTACAACAGAAAAAACATTCAAACTATACTGCAATTCCGAACAACTAAACAATTAGACTGATCCTAAATCTTTTAAACGAATTAGTTCTGATCCAATCGCGATCCATGTCAAACACAATGCAAACATCACATGCAGCTCAATCAAAAAACGTGATCCGAAAGAGATCGGAATCGGAATATCTGATTTGAAGACAAGATCCGGCAGTGCAGTTGTGAGAAAAACAAGACAAGAAGGAATGTAGGGAGCGCGAAGAAAGCAAAGGAGGAAATGGCGATGGAGAATTGGGAAGAAGTAGAGAAGAAGAAATGCAACCTTTTTGCGGAGACCGGAGGTTCCAGGCTTCTGGCCATCGAAGGGAGTAGTGTCGACGCGAGAAACGTTGAAGAGCACCATGGATGGTTTCCTGAAGAAAGGAAAGGGAAATCCAGAAGGTTAAGAAAAGAGAGAGAGAGAGAGAGAGTGTTGGTGAGTGAAAGGTGCGATGTGTATTTATAGGTGGGAGGAAAAGCGAGGAGAGGAAGAAGGAAAGGACCTTAACAGCAGATGGATGCTTATGGAGATGACAATTGTGCGACGAGGAATTTTATGGCGCCTCTTCACTGCTTTGCCATTTTCTAACACCTTATTTTCCAACCATCGATAATTACTTTACACTTAGATAGGATTTAGAAGAACATGTTTCTCATCTTTATTTTATCAACTTAATAAATTCTTTTTTTAAATAAATTATAAAGTTTTGACCTAAGTTTTTTTGAAATAGATATTTATTTTTATTTTTAAATGTCGAATTGTATTTTTTTTATTCTTTTAAATATTTAAAATACTAGTATCTCTACTCATTTTTTATTTTATGAACTGATATGTTTTCTATTATATTTAACTATTAGGTGTTCAATTTAAAAAGAATTATTAGATAATCAAACTAAAAATCAATTTCAGATGTCAAACTTATTTAAATTATTATTTTAATATGATCTAATACATTTGAAAGTAATTTTATGTCTTACCTGAGTTAATTTTTTAAAAATGTAAAAAGTAAATTTTATTAATGAATTACCTAACACAGGTACATTAATAAAAATTATGTTAACTCTTTTCATAAGATAGAGTGAATCCCTTTTACATGGTATAATAATTATCTTAATTTTCACATCACATATTAAGTTAGAGGAATCTTCTATAACTTTACTCACACTTGGTAATTCTTTTATTTATTTTTATTTGATTCCTTGATTCCAATATCACCAGAGTAAAAATATTTTTAATACGAATCTTAAATTCAATTTATATTTTCAGGTTTCAAATTTGATTCAAATATCAATATTATAAATTTTTCGTCATCTTTCTTTTATAAAACAAATTACATTTACAATCATTACACTATAACAATAACTCATTCATATATATAC
>Ga0123340_1006652_pt1 | contig 11035 bp, 5 predicted proteins | sample SirMexnodulemix_FD_89961 | JGI IMG/M metagenome (GOLD analysis project Ga0123340, IMG submission 89961) | Root nodule microbial communities of legume samples collected from Mexico - Siratro Mexico nodule mix | ecosystem: Host-associated > Plants > Roots > Nodule | place: Mexico: Nepantla... | reverse complement strand
TATATATATATTATATTCCCGTATTTAATTAAATTCTTACTTAATAAAGTTTTTCCCTAAAGCTTTAACTTCTAAATGGCAATAAAAAAGAAACTGAAAAAGTTTTAACCTGCAGGCAAAGAAGCATGAAGGGGTGTTGCAAGGTAAAGGGGTGACACCGCGAAAAAAGATATATTAGCAAAATTAATATAATATCTCTTTTCTACCTCGGATTATATGATTAACCAATGTTATCTTGCATTATAGACACTATATTAGCCAGTCTTATAACCAATGTATAGATCGATTCCCTATTCAATCTATATAATATATCATTACAAACCTCATCAATATAGACTTTTGGTTCCAATATTTATAAAAAAAACAACACCTTCTTTTTCAAACCACCGTCACAACAATTTTATTGCAATAGATTAATTTTTGGATGTAAAAGTTAAACATGTATAATAAATAATTAATGATATGGTCTCATTGGTGCCTTTAACATAGAGTTGATTAAATTAAATTACCTAGTCAGAACTGCGAAGTCGTATAGCAATACGAATAGCAGAATATTTGGTGGAAAATTATTCAAGAGTCTCTCAAATGATGCTTGTAAAGCCAACTAGCCAATTATGAAACCCCATATGATTCTCAGAATTTATCAGAAAAAGGTTAAGACGAGAAATAATTTATTAATAATATTTCCAAATCTTTAATGTACCTCAAGATATTTTCCTACCAAATAATTACAACTAATCTCTTCTAAGCAGTAGTAACTTTTAAAATTTATTTTTTACATAGTTTTTTTTATACATTAACCTTTTCTTTATTAAAATCTAAGATAATGTATCTCTATAAATAACAAAAAATAGCCCTTTCATCATGGTTTGACAAAATTAGATTTGATTATTTCTAAATGATCCAACATAGAATATTATAACATTCTATTACAGATTAATTGGCATCACCAAGCAGAAGGAACATTAACCAATTGATTACTCTTTTTCTTCTCGGCTTTAGCTTCTTCTCTTCTGATATTCTTATAGCTCGTCTTTCTAAATATATGATAGAAAAATAATAAATATAAATTATTAAAGCAATATTATAATATATTTAAAATGATAATATTTTTGTTACCCTTTTAAATATACATTAATTTTTAAATCTTAATAAAGTCAATAATCTATAAATTGAACCTTTTAATCTCTACATTGACTTAAAGAAATTTCAAATAGGTTTATGGTCTTAACACATCTAACGGTTTTTTTTTTAGTTTTTGTATTTTTTTAACTCTATCAATCTTTGTTATAGTGCTTGTTCTCATTTATTATTTTTTGTTCTAATCTCATTTAAAGTGTTTTCAATTTGATCTCGGACAGAGTCTCTTCAATTTGACCTTAGAGTAAGTATGTTTAAGTCAATCCTAATTAAAACATTTTAATATTGATCTTAATTATTGCATTTTTCACCTTGATCTAGCAAGAGCATTTTAATATTAGACTCAATTAGTGCATCTTTAATCTTATATACTTTTAATCAATCTATTGACCATGATATTTTCAGCTCGATCTTAACTAGAGCTTATTTTAGCTTTGGGCACGGTATCCTTTCACACCGTGACGTGTCATTACTCTCATTTGACACCGCTTACGTGTCAAACATATTAATTGTTTATTCCACATGCACACAGGGAAAGGGGTAGAGGGGAGGTGAAAAGCCTTTTGGAAGATTCATTCTTCGCGCGCACAGAACCTCTCGTCTTCCACAGAGAAAACTTTCTTAAAGCTCTCTCGTCTTCCTCAAACCTAAATCACACACTCTCTGCGTAGTCTCTCTTGCACGCTGCTTCTCTCACTCTCTGCTACCTGTCGTCTTCGCTCACCTTCTGCCTATCTTCAGCTTGTCATGTGATTGGTTTAGGGTTGCAGTTCAATGTGACTTTTAGGTTTTTTTGTGTGAAGGTTCGTCTTTTATGGCTGCATTTTTACACAAAAGCTTCATTTTTTGTTAAGTATGGTTTCGTTTGTGGGTTTGGGGTTTGTAGTGCTTTATGTAAGTAAAGGTTTGTCTTTTGATGGAAAATGAACCTTTTATTGGTTGTTTTATAGTTTTGTTGTTGGTTGTTAAAAAATGTTAGACTTTTATAGGGTTTGTGTTCAAAAGGGAGGAACTTTTTTATGTTTTGGTAATGTTAGAGTATTTTTCAGTGCTGATCTGACATAGTCGACAAAGTTTCAACTATGATGTCCCCTCATTAGACAAAGGTTAACCAGGGGTGGTGTGTAAAGTAATATTGTTTGTTCTGAGCTGACAAAACATGATAGGTTTCCTATGGCATAACGACAACACACCTTAGTACTGGTTTTAGGGTCTGAAGTTATAAGTGTTGATGAGGAACATTATCACATAATAAGTTCTTAACTTCTTTGAGTGATGTATCCCTTCACTAAAGAATGGGTAACCTGTCGGAAGTTAGGAACTTGATTTGGGATAATAGCCCTCATGAACACTTATAACTTCAGACATCAAAACTTCAACTATGGGGTTTCGTCATTTAGAAAGGGTTAACTTGTGATGTTCTATGTTCTCAAAACCAGTATTATTATAGACACATTTTTGTTTGCAGCCTTGCATAATCATTGTTGTGTCCAGGCAAAGAAGTTTATATGGGTTAATAGTCCTCATGAAGACAAATGAGTTTAGTTTCCAAAACATTAAGTATGGTATCCTGACATGAAATAAGGGATAACTGCTCATGAATTGACAGTTCGAAGTCAGCTTATTAAAATTGCTTTGTTTGTATAGGTGCTTGAAAATTTGAAGCTTGATGGCTGCAAAAGGAAAAATAGTTACTGTCAATGATAGAGAACCTACAGTAAGTATGTTTGTAAGTTGTTTTTTGTTATTGAAATGTTTTAAATGTGAAGATAGTAACAAAAATATGATATATAATTTTGCAGCTCAGGCTTAGGCACCGGGTCGAGACAAACATCATTGTTTGTCATGCATGAAGATAATTGCCGCTGTGAAACTATTTTATCTACTCTGGACTTAATTAGCTTAAGTTCAAAGTGTGCTATCATTCCTTAAGCATTTGTAGTACTCTGTATAGACTTGTATTTGTTAACCATTTTGTTGTTCATACCAGTAAAACAAAACACTATAAATATTTTTAACATAACTCTTCAGGTAGTTATTTTAATGTTATTCTTGTGGCATTATGATTAGTAACAGGCCAAAAATGAAACCAAAGTGGTCAATTGGTGAAGGCATGGGTAACTGGTGGGGTATTATGAGGTCCCAACACTTGTTTAGGCACATGTCATTAAATTGAAGATATGTATAGGACATGGGTAAAGCATTATTAAGGGATGCGTGTTTAATCATAAATATGGGTGTAATTGCATAAGGGATGAAGTTAATTTGAAAAATATGGTACTCATTACCACATTCCATGTCAGTCGCCGAAAATATAACAAAGATGTCCCTTCGATACGGGATGGATCATGACTGGGGTGATGTAATGTCAATCACCACTATTAAGGTTCATAACTCACTAAAGTTAGCATGATGTAGTCAAAGAATGCGTATGGGTGTAATTTCATAAGAGATGGGGTGATGTAATGTCAATCACCACTATTAAGGCTCATAACTCACTAAAATTAGCATGATGTAGTCAATGAATGTGTATGGTTGTAATTGCATAAGGGATAGGGTGATGTAATGTCAATCACCACTATTAAGGCTCATAACTCACTAAAATTAGCATGATGTAGTCAATGAATGTGTATGGGTGTAATTGCATGAGGGATGAATATAATTTGAAAAATATGGTACCCAATACCACATTCCATGTCAATCGTCGAAAATATCAAAATTTGTCCTGTCGATAAGATATGGGTAACGACTGTGGGTGATGTTATATCAAATACCAGTATCAAGGCTCACAAGTCAGTAAAATAAGGATGATGTAGTCAACGAATACGTATGGGTGTAATTGCATAACGGATGAAGGTAATTTGAAAAATATGGTACTCAATACCACGTTCCATGTCAGTCGCCGAAAATATAAAAAGTTGTCATGTCGATAAGGGATGGGTAACGACTGGGGTGATGTAATGTCAAACACCAGTATCAAGGCTCATAAGTCACTAAAATGAGGATGATGTAGTCAACCAATGCATGTTTAATCCTAAATATTGGTCTAATTGCATAAGTTATCATGTTAATTTGAAAGATTATAACACAAATGAACACGTTCGATGTCAGTCGCTAAAATTGTATCCAAGGTGAGTCGTCGATAACGAATGGGTAACGACGCCAAAAACTTGTTAACCTATTTCGGCAAGTGTACCGAGTCAAAACTAATATAGATTTATAAAGTAAGGATGTTGATCCCACAGAGAACAATTTGCTATCAAATCTTAAATTCACAACTCACTAAGCAATTAAAGGTTTTAAGATGAATTGAGAGTAATTTAAATTAATAGACAATAAAGACAATTAAAGAATAAATAGCAATTAAAAAGAAAGTTTTCAAGATCTAGAAAGACTCTGGGATTGAACCTCATCTATCTTCCTCATTCATATTTTAGATTTGATAATAAAATACAATATTAGTAACTACTCACTATTGATGCACATATAATAATCATTCACACCGATTCCTCTGATATGAAATTCATAAGGTAATTTCCTAAACACTGATCCCTCAGCTATTTAATAAATTACCCAGCATTAAGAACAAATGTTATAGCAATCAATACACTGAAACCTATTCCCAGTATTCCAATATATTGAGTATTTTCATCTAATTCAAAAACTCAAAAGTACTTCCCAGTTAAATTCAAGAATCAATATCAAAACTCTATTGATTAGATAAAATCTAGCATTAAGTGCAAGATGAAAATACCAATGGAGTAGAAACTCAATATTATATTTAAAATCACCAAAATACAAATGAGTTCAAAAGATTACATTCAATCCCAAAGATAAAGAATTTAGCTACCCATGGTAGCCATTACAAATCAATGAAAGAAAGATTGCAAGAGAAGAAGAGAATCTTGATTCTAGCCGTCTGCCTCCATCCTCTAGGTCTTGATGCCTCCCAAAACCCTAAAGATCTCCTTTTAAACTTGGTTTTGGGCCTAGGTTAAGTGGCTTTTCTCTTGGGCTTTTTTCTATTTTAAACTTTTTATTTCTTTTGTTCATGAATCTTCCAATCTATCATTTTCTTCATTCTTTTATACTTGAAATTTCACAATAATTGAGATTAAATGATTTCCTTTAACTCAGGACTCAAAACATAAATTTAAATCAAAAAACTCTAAAATTGGGAGTAATTACTATTTTAAATAACACTTAAACCCACAAGTACTCAATATTTCTCATGTATAAAAACATTCAAAATTGGTACTTATCAACTGGGGTGACCAAATGTTAAACTCTAGTATTAAGACACACAGTTTAGTAAATGAAGGTCCTTATTGAACAGATCATAATTCATGAACATTACATCATAATAGAACATAATTGATAAACATAAATTCACAACATAACATAATTATGAACTTCAATTCTTCATGATGATAATTTAATCCCATCCTAATTTCGCCAGTCCTCTAATGCATGAGTTAATCATCCATCACTCGTTACGATCAGACTGGGTGTCATGATATAAGTGACGGTACTTGGGATCTGCACAATGAGGTTTAAAAATCTAAAACAATTTTATTGCTATAAACATTGGAACTTTTGTCTGTAATGAACAGCAGTTCATTGTATACCAATGTCTGGGTTAAGTTAATGACTGGGAACGATGCACGAAGCAAGTCGTCACTTGATGGACTTATATCAAACCTAAACACCTTAACAATGTTATTTATGGTTATATTGAGATAGAATATACGTCTGTTGGGAGTGTACACAACAACCTACACAAACATGACCGAAAACTGTAAATGACATAGGATATACAACAGAGTAAATAGGAAAGGAAAATTACTCACATTCTTTAATATTAACACAAATCCCACTTGATGTCATTTTTCAAATTCAGAATCCTTTAAGACTTTTCTATGAACACTGGCCTTAGCAGTTCTTGTGGGGTCCTATTGTGTAAAACATTATAATTGCATTTTTTTTTTGTATTTGATTGGGAAGATGAAAAAATGTACTATTTTGGGTAAGTAGATACCTTAACTGTGACGACGGGACATCATGTCCACAATTTTGGCGACACATGACAAATTTATTCCTCTGTACATGTCATTCTAAACAATACACAACAGATTAGCTGTTATGTAACGACGGGACAACATGTGTACAATTTTGGCGGCGCAAGACAAATTTCTTCGTGTTCACACTTTCCATAACAAATTCATTCAAAACTACAAACAACTGCAAAATCAGCACAGAACACAACCCGTCTTTCTTCCCACCATACAATCAACGAAAAAAATCACTAACATCATACAAAAATCTTCAAACATCACAGTTTTAAACCCTTAATGTAATAAAAATCATACATGTAAAAGTCTTCCTTAAAACCTAAACCTTCAAACCAAATAAAGGTGTTCCCTTTTCACAAAAAACACCATTAAAGACCAACCTTTACACCACAACCCTAAACCCCAAATGGAAATCATAGAACACCAACATTTAAACCATAAAAAACACTTCCTTTCAATGAAAACCACGTAAAAGACGAAACTTTAACTGAACAAAACGAGATCGCGAACCACAACGAAGACCAAAACCCTAAACCACAATGAAGAAATACATGCACCAGCAAGAAGACGAAGGTCGACGATCGGGTGACAAGAAGACCAGAAAAGACAAGAGAAAAGAGTGAAAACAGAAGATGAAAAGGTTCTTGTTTTGGTACTGCATCTGCATTTTCAGGTTTGGAGGAGAAAATCAAAATTATCCTCCAAAATCACCTTCCAAAATTAACCTTGCCACGTATACATTTTTATGAAAATGCCCCAATGTTAAATGAGAGTTAAAGGCCATCGGTGTGAAAGGATCATTATTTTATTGTTCAAAATATCTTCAATTTGATATTGGGTCAAAGTTTTCAATTTAAGAGAATGTCTCTAATAAGGTCTTGTGGACATTTTTGTTTGGATCTTTTGGCCTATTTTAGACATAGATTTAGACGAATTACGATGGATTAACCTATTCTCAAGTATATATAAAAAAGCAATGATTTTATTTTTAAAATAAAAAATTGTATTTATTATACATGTTTAACTGTTTTGGTTAAATTTATATCATAAAGTAAATAAATAAATAATAAAGAAAGATAGTACCATAAATTAATTGTTTTGGTTAAATTTAAAATTTTAATTAATATAAAATGACAATATATACTGCGTTTCACTGTCTTCTATTAAACTAGCAAAAGAAAATCTTTTCACCTTTTTCTTATTTTTTTTTCTTTATGTTTATGTTTGACTCCTCATTCCTAAGTTGACTCGGTTCACCCAAAGCTTGTGCATTCTCGTGAATTTTCACATCTGTGATTAATTTCTTTTAGGAAAATGTTACATAAATTTTTAAACAATTACATATTTGATGTTCGAAAAAATCATATTTTAAATCACAGCATTATTTTTATGTTTAAGAACAAAAAAAATCGTGCTTAAAATTTGATTTCGACTAAAAAATATCTTCAATTAGAATCTTCTTTTCTAAATGAGATTTCAAACTATTTTTTAAGTGACCTAAAACTGTAAAAACACAATTTATTTATATTTTAAAAAATTGTAACGAAGGATAAAAAAACTCGCGCCCTGGTGTCGTCTGATTCAATCTTGGATTCTTAACTTTTGAGTTGTTTAATAAAAAATAATTTAACGTCGTAATTTCTTTCTGTTCTCCTTCATAAATAGGGCTCGTGCTGATGCAGATGGTTCATATCCCAATTCCTGTAACCTCTCTGAGAAAACATTCATGCATTCATTGATGAAAATTTATTGATGTTGGAAATCTAATTTTTTTCTATAGATTAACGAGGCAAGTAGAAAAAAATATCGGTGCAAAAATAAGTGAGAAAAAACAATTTGTCGCCTTTCTTTGAGTTTAACATATCTTAATTTTAAATATAAAAAAGAGAATAAAAAATGTGAAAAAAACTAGTCTATAATTATATGAAAAACTTTATAAAATAGAATTACTTAGTTTTAATTTATTTATTGATTTATTCAAAATGTTTTTTATGTTGTTTTCTCTTCAAACTAAGAATTATATTTTTCACATTATTTCATTTGACTATATAATGAATTAATAAGATATGTTATTTGAATTTTTCTATTAAAATTTGAGAGTGTGTTATTCTATGTTATTATATTTTGGAAGAACTTAAATTACACTTATAATTTTATGTTGATAAGATGTAATGTATCTAATAAAAAAAGTAAATTATAGACATAAAATTATAAATATTATTAAACACCACCACCTCTTATACTTATTTTACTGGATTGCAATTATAATATTGTATGTAAGTTTTGTCTTTCTATTATACTCTCTCTCTGTCTTGTAATATATATAATTTAATGTTCTTTTGGATTCATTAAGAGTAATATAATAAACATACCATTTATGGCAATAATTTACTAAAATAATCTTATTAATTCAACAAATGTATTATTTTAATTGAGACAAAGAGATAATTAGTGAAAAGAAAAATTAGGAAAAAAATCAATACTGAAGGAATAATACCTTTTCATGTCGTTTATAAGACTCCGTATTCAAACTTTATAAATAAAATTGTGACCGAGAAAAAAAAACTTTATTGAAAATGATGAAACAATTTTTTAATATTAACTATTAGTAAAATAAATAAAAATACTTTGCACTCAATAATATAGAAAAATATAAATAAGTGAAATACAATCACAATAGCTAATTATTTGATAGTAACACATTTTCTTTATCACAATCATTTTATATAGTAAATGGTATGTTTGACTTTTTATCATCATTATCAAGTGAGAAATGAATATTATAAATAAACATCACTTATAACCAAAACGATTGCCAGGTAAATATAATTGAATGATTTATTAATTAACGGATTTGCTAATCTATGCCATGTATGTAAATTAGAGTTCTTAAATTACTCTTTTTTTAAGTGAATCAAAATTTTGAAATATAATTTACGATTAAAAATAATTTTAATTTGGTGATAAAATGGATTAATATGACCTATTTTTACTTGTCCAATATATTACCCACTCAAAACTACTACATGAAAATTATGTAAATACTTTTCAATTTTAATTGATTCATTAATGTCTTTAATTTAAACCTAATTTATAATTATTTAAATTACAATAATATGACATATTTGTATTCTACAAATACTATAACAAAAAATTAATCTTTTAAATTATTTTTTATTTTAATTTTTAATTTTGAAGAAAGATTAGTGGTTCCACTAGTAGAAAAATAGCCTTCATCGTCGATTCTAAGAGGTTTTTTTCGTCAGTTTTTGACCCGACGTTGACCCAGGAGACGTTGAATCAGACCTCGGTTTAACAGCCGACGTGGTGATTGGACTCATCACGTCGGTTAAGAACAACTAAACCGACATGGTGATTAATATAGTAATTATTTTAACGAGTTGCACCACGTCGATTTTGTCCCAAAAACGACGTGATGAAGAGAAAACCCACGTCGGTTTTAGGCACTCAACCGACGTTATTGTTGCTAGCATTCCAAAATCAGACACTACCTGGTTGAAAGCCCTAACTTTTTTTGTTGTCAACAGACAACATTTCTACCCCTTAGAGAACCATCCATTACTCACTTCCAATCCTCATGAGCTTGGTCCTTTCCTTGAATTTATCTTTCAGGATGATTATGTCCAAGACAAACATTCTTACCTCTCCAACATGACTCAGCCACGAACTTTTGGTACTCACATTCCATTCTCTTCCCTCTGCAAGTCAATCAAGGAGTCCAACTGTAAGATAATTTATATTTGCAGAAACCCATTTGACACTTTTGTTTCAGCTTGGATCTTCTCCCTTAAACATAAGCCAGAGTCTTTACATGAAGTAACAATAGAGGAAGCTTTAGAAAAGTACTGCAAGGGAATAATTGCGTTTGGTCCGACTTGGGACCATATGTTAGGTTACTGGAAAGAAAGCATAGTTGCACCAAACAAGGTTCTGTTTTTAAAGTATGAAGAACTCAAAGAAAATTCCAATTTTTACGTTAAAAGAGTTACAGAATTCTTGGACTCTCCTTTCGTAGAAGAAGAGGAAAGTAATGGAGTGATTGAAAACATAGTGAAGTTATGCAGTTTCGAGAACATGAAGAATCTGGAAGTGAATAAATCTGGAACATTTGACAGGAATTTTGAGAAAAAAATACTTATTTCTGATTGTGACTTTTCTTGCTACGTAAAGAAGCATCCGTGAGTTGTGCAGACAAAAACATTCTCCAAAAACATACATCAAACATTCTCTCAAAACATTCTAATTTGAACAAGCATTCTAATGATATAGATAAACATTTAACAAATATTGTTCTTCCATTTTAAAGAAGATATAAACACACCTCTTGTAGCGTAGTGGTAATGCCAAAACCGAACCCGCACTGGTGATGCCAAAACCAACAACATAAACAAAACCCAAATCGACCAAACGAACCCTACCAAAACCACAAAGCACAAACAAATGCTCAATACAATAACAATATCAGTAAAAGCAAAAGAAAATGGAAGAGAAAGAATGAGCGCACAGCTTCAAACCAAACGAAGCACGAACGAACTTGAAATCGAAAATAGAACCGTTCAAATCGAAGCTCTCGAAAATGCAAACAAGAGGAAGCAAAATGGAGTAGAATGAGGTGCAAATGGAGGTCGAAAAGTGCAGGAGAAGACGCCGGAACAGTGCCTGAGAGAATACGCGCGCAACGGAAAAGAAGAAAAGTGAAGAAAAAAGACGCGTTTGAAATAAAATAGAAGCACCACGTCGGTTCTGGACTCCCAACCGACGTGGTGCATGCCCTGAAATTTAAAAAAAATTACTGTTAACAC
>Ga0123340_1006651_pt1 | contig 11036 bp, 8 predicted proteins | sample SirMexnodulemix_FD_89961 | JGI IMG/M metagenome (GOLD analysis project Ga0123340, IMG submission 89961) | Root nodule microbial communities of legume samples collected from Mexico - Siratro Mexico nodule mix | ecosystem: Host-associated > Plants > Roots > Nodule | place: Mexico: Nepantla... | reverse complement strand
CTACTTTACATTTATTAATTTGTTAACTAAATAATTTTATTAGATATTTATAGTTCTTCACACAACTATGTAATTTTACTTGTTGAACAATAAATCTCTATTATATTGGTAATTAAAATCAATTTATTTTACACTTATTGTATATAGTTCCACACCAACTAGTGTTTTTTTTTTTATTTAGTGTCAATTTTGAATATAAAAAAAATTGTGCAAGATTACATAAATGACATAAGTGTACCTCAAAGCATTTAATCATCATATACCAATTAGTTATGCGTAATGGATAAGAATCATTGTGCAACTCGTAATTGAAATAAATTAGGACTATATAATTCATCATATTTTACCATACTAATTTTTCAATAAACTAACGTTTATGGTTTGTAGAATAACGTGAAGTTATTAAATATTGTAGCTTTTGATGGAGACATAGTTGTTAAACTTTGACGTACTCAACTACATCATAACTTTGTTAACATTTATAACACTTTTGGACAGTTAACACATTATAGTTGTTTTTGCAATTTATAGTTTATTAATTTAGAATAATTTTTATGTTTTATAGCTATTGAGTTATGAATGACTTTGATTTAAATCAATTATATATTGATAAAAAATGATCTGCTACCATTATTTTATAAATTGTGGTATAAGAATTGTGATTTAACACAAGTTTGAGATAATCGTAAAAATGAACCAATATTAAAAAATATAACACATTAATGATGATTATTAATACAATCGTCATTGAAAGTGTGATTATAAAATAATAACACATATGATTATTACAAATACAACCGTAATTGAAAGTATTATTATAATAGTAAAAATTTAACACATACAACAACTATTAATTATCATATGTCCCTCCTCTTAAGGTTGATTGTCAATACAATCATTGTTTAAAGTCTCATATAACTGTGATTATCAATTATCATAAGCAATACTCAAAATGATAAACGTGATCAATATTAAAAAAATAGAGAGAAAAGAATAAAATAATATGAAACAGAAGTAAAAAGATGTTTATAAATATTTTTTTTTTAAATTGAGGGACTAATGAAGCATTTATCCTAAATTTTTTAAAAATTTAAAGCATAATCAAACCAATTATTTAAGAAAAAATTAATCAAATATGTAAATCTCAACACTCAAAACGTCTTTAATTAGTAGAAATTAGAGAGAGAAAATCAATGGAAATATTGAATACAAGCTCATCGTCATGGTTATTTAAAGTTATGATATAAAGCAAAAAGTATTGTTCCTATATGATCATACGAACTATTAACATGTTGAGTTAGCGGGTATATATTATTTAATATGTAATTTATATATTATTTAATATAAAAAAAATTGTAATTATTTTCAAAATAATTCTTAGCGTAGTGATTACGTTATCCTAATATTTTCCAAAAGTTGGTTTTATCCTGTGGGTATATTAAGTAACATTTATTAAGCATACAAATAGCATCGTATTTATTATTTGTCCACGTGGAGTAACTGAGTTGGCGCCAGCTGGAAGAACTATATGTGGGGGTTAGAAATTTTAGATACCATTTATTATTTCTGTACTATATAATTAATACCATAATAAATATAGTAATTTTTAATTTGAAGTTATTTTATTAAAATATTTTTTTTCATAATACACTATTTTAAATAAGAAAAATAAAATAATTGATTTGAGAACACATTAAGAAGAGAAAAGAATTGATACTTCCTTAAAAGATGAAAATATCAGTTATTTTGAAACTTTTTATTACAACTATTTCAGAAAGAAGTAACAATCTACAAGGGGATACAATAATTATTAATTTTTAACAAAAGGGATACAATAATATTTAGCAACATTTAAAGATTATTTCTTAAGGTTTATTGTGAGATAAATAAATATTATTTATTTTGAACTCTCAACATTTTTTAGACATCAAATATTATAATTATACCTCAAACCCTTACTAAGAACATCCAGAATAATCACTTATATTTCATCAAACACATAAGTTTTAAATAAATACCACGTAATGATAAATAAATAAAATAAATTTTAATTTATTAAAAATATTTTAATTTCATAATAACGAAAATCAAAATTGAAATATTTCATAATGATTAAAGCATATTTAAATCATATTTTGATATAAAAAAAATTATTTTTATTTGTTCACGGGTACTTCAAGAATAGTTGAAAATTTCAAAGAGAAATCGTTCACTCAATTCACCTATTAAAGGTAGCGTCATTCAATCTTTTCAAGACTTTAAAAGGTAGTTGACAGATAAACATTAATAGTTATTATAATTATAAGGTACAAACGCATCAACTTTTTTTCTATACCTGGTAATTTTGATTTAGTTAATTAAGTAAAATAATTGCAGACAGTGAATTTTTTTCGAATTAAAATTAATATTTCTATTCATTTCAATTTTCATTTATTAAGTAAGTATACATTCGACAAAATCAAAATCGTACATTATTCAATTTCAAGATATATTTGTACAAGTTAAAAATATATAAAATTAACAGTTTCCTATGTTTGTCAATAACTTTTGCCAAATCTTATCAGAAATTGATCATAAAAAAAATAGTATTTTACACCAATTAAATAAATATTAAACTAAGTAAAAGAGTCTTGTTTTAGCAACAAAACTGTAAAAATTTGACAGTAAAACATGCAAAACACAGCAACTTTCCAAGATCAAAGTTGAAAACACTGAGACAGTTCAAACATCACTGGACTAGTTCAAAGAACAGAAGATATATCAGAATGAATCAGAAACATGAATTTATCAGAATCAGAAACATGAATATATCAGAAAGTCAGAAACATGAATTTATCAGAATCAGAAACATGAATGAATCAGAAACATGAATTTATCAGAATCAGAAACATGAATATATCAGAAAGTCAGAAACATGAATTTATCAGAATCAGAAACATGAATATATCAGAAAATCAGAAACATGAATATATCAGAATCAGAAACATGAATATATCAGAAAATCAGAAACATGAAGTGGCCCAAATAGCTGAATCAAAGTCCAAAGTGAATGAAAAGAAGTGAAAGATGAACATACATTGAAGATGAGAGATTTGTTGGAGGAGTTCAAAGACAAGCCACCCCTGAAGTGTATGGTCCAAACCAAAACCATGACAATAGCAGGAATTGCCAGTAAGTGAACCACAAAAGTTAGTGGAAGAACATCACCATGCACTCCCAACACCATCTTTTTCTCTTTCTCTGAACTCATCATAGATAGATAGCGTATGAAACTTGGGAGCTTTCTCTCTATTTATTGCATGTTGTGTCTCTGCTTTTGCTGTAAGAGACACTTTCAGCCTTAAATCAACATTAATTTCACCACAAAGAAAAAGTCTTTGTTTCACAAAATTATACTCCTCCAGTGCTTTTCAAGTATGGAGAATTTTCACTTTTCTTTATGTCTCATTTATAATTTGTTTTAAAGTGTTAATTAAGACTGATAAAATGGAATAGGGAGTTTGCATCTATAAGAATCTTATTAATTCCTAATAATATTTTAACTATGACTGTTATTCCTGAATATGCTTATAAAAGTGTTTGTTTATATTTGATTATTCACATGATTTTTTTTAATTTAATAACATGAATAAAAATATAAGTTACATATATGTTTAGTATTAATTCATTTTATTCCCACAGGAATATTTTATTTCTATCTCTTTATATGGAAATAGAAATGTAGAAAAACATAGAAACATAGAAGTTGTAATTTTTCCAAAAAATAATTACATACTAAAATAGTTTTTAAAAGTTTCTAATAAAATGAACATGTAACTATTTCGAGAATATATGTTTAATACGTAAAAAAAGACACATCTAAGTTATTAAATATAATATCTTCCGTAGTCGCTTGTATTCTAGGTGTTAAGATTTTTAATTGTTCTTAGCTAATTTAAATATATATTGTTTTTTTAATATTTTAATGCTTGTATTTATATATTTTCATTCACTTATTTCGAAATCAAATTTAAATGAAATTTAATTATAATTAATGATCTAATGTTAATCTTAATTATGTAATAATAGAAACGTTCAAATTGTAGAGAACATCATTTTGTTTGAACTTTTTTATTCTGGTTTCTAATAATTATATTGGACTTTTGAATTGGGTGACCCAATTCATTAGACACATATTCATTCAACTTTCACGTTATAAGTGAACTACCTTCTACATCTTATTATCTTATTTTCTACATCTTATTATCTTATTTTGAGTCTAAAATTCACCTCTTGACTCAGGACAACTCACATACAAATATCATATCTATAATTTTTTTTTTCAAAAAATATGTTTATTTTTTATCATAATTTTAAAATTTATCTTACATTAATTATTTTTTGTTTAATTATATATTTTACCTCTTACTTTTATCAATATTGCCACCTTTGCTTCCTATTTTCAAAATTTTACTCCTCGTTATATGATATAGTACACCAAATTTACGTCATTAATCCATATTAACCTTATTAATTCTTTTACTTATTTATCTTCTATAAATTAAAAAAGTTATTATTATATATATGAGTTTTATTTTAAGACAAATTTTAAATAATAAAGATTTAAAAGTCTATAAATAGAAATTATGTGTTTATTTCTAATTTTATTTTAAAATTTTATCTCTTTATAAAATTCTTTAAGTTTAGAAATTAAGTAAAACTTTGTTTTGTTGTGAAATATATTCCTATAGAGCAAAAGAATAAGAAGTAGTATAATTCGATTGAAGTTAAGTTTTTGTAAGTAAATCATTTTCTATTAAGGAAAATTCCTTTCTTCTTATATTTTTAAGTTATTTTGTAATAAAAGATGTTATGGTGCAGGGATTGGTAGTTTAATATCTTACTTGGATTTTGGCGAATTGTTGGGAGTGTCCGAATAAACTTTCTTAGCTAAACGTTAACCATTTTCAAATGTTAAATCCAAGTGTCATGTCATCAAAATATTGTTAACTTATTTTGATAGTTTCAAAGTTGGTTAATTGGTTTTTTTAAAGTTTTGTAAAACTTTCAAAAGTTTTGAACGTTTAATTTTAAACGTTTGTTATATAATATATGAGAACAACTCAAAGAAATAAAATGATTGTCTGAACTGTTTTCTACTACTACAAGTGTAAATAGGAACTTCATCGTATCGTGAAGAAGATTTGTTGACTATTGTTAAGTAGAGGACAAATATTTCTTTAGAAAAGTGACAATGATACACGCTTTGAAGTCATCTAAATTCTCTTAGTCTAACACATTCTTCGTCCAATTAAGAAGAATTAGTAATTGTTTTTATTTAATAGTGAGCAGAGACCGGTCCATTTCGTCAGCAGAACTTTGTAGGAGGTGAAAACTAGATACCAAACAATCGAGAAAGTCGCGCTAGCCTTAGTTACCACAACAAGAAGAATGAGGGCGTACTTCCAAAACCATGAAGTCGTAGTTAAAACAGACTACCCCATTGCAAAGATACTCTCCAAACCCGATCTGGTCGATCGCATGATATCATGTGCAGTAGAGTTGTCGGAGTACGGGATTAAATACGAAGCCCGAGGGGCGATAAAAGCCCAGGTCTTGGCTGATTTTGCTATTGAATTAGAGTAGGAGCCCTCAAAAACCTCAAGAGATTCCTCCACCTGGATATTGTATGTTGACGGATCTTCCAACAAACAAGGGTCTGGCGCAGGAGTGGTATTGGAAGGCCCAAGGGAGCTCATTGTACAGCAATCTTTGAGGTTCAGCTTTAAAACGTTGAATAATTAAGCCGAGTATGAAGCACTGATAGCAAGATTGGAACTTGCACGAGACATGGGAGCCAAAGATCTGATATACCGGAGTGATTCACAATTAACAATAGGTCACACCACTGGAGAATTCCAAGTGAAGGACCCTATCCTGCTCAAATATTATCACAAGGTCCAGACCTTGTTACAACATTTTCCATCTATCAAAATGGAACATGTGAGACGAGAACATAATTTCAGAGCAGACCTACTGTCCAAGTTGGCAAGTACCAAGAAAAAAAATCACCACCATTCAGTAGTGCAACAAATAGTAGAGATACCAAGTGTTACCAAAAACGAAGAAACTTGCGGTGTGGTTGAAGTAGAGGAGTGTTGGTATGAACCTATCCGGAATTACCTCCTCACAGGAGAGTGTTCAGACAAAGACCTACGCTCAATGGAAGTGAAAAGCTTCGGTATACGTTGGCGGGGAACGATTTATATAGAAGGGGGTATTCAAGACCTTTATTGAAGTGTGTCACGCAGACACAAGCTAAGTACCTTCTGGAAGAGCTACATCAGGGGATATGCAGATTCCACTCTGGAGTCAGGACTACCCTGGTAAGGATCTTGAGAGCATGATACTACTGGCCCATCATCCAAACTGACTGTGCTGAATATTGCAAAAAATGTGAGAAGTGTCAAGAGTTTGACAACTTAGTACACAACAAGCCGGAAATGTTACATGGAGTGACATCCCCCTGGCCTTTTGCTATGTGGGGGATGGACATCATAGGACCTTTTCCTCCCGGAAAGGGGCAATGCAGGTTCCTCTTCGTAAGCGTGGACTACTTTACTAAATGGATTGAGACAGAACCACTAGCAACCATAACTGCACGTAAAGTGGAAGCATTCGTTTGGAAGAACTTGGTGTGTCACTTTGGAATCCCTCACACAGTCATCACTGACAATGGGCGACAATTCACAGACCGGACACTCCTCGCCTTCTATGAGGGTTTAGGAATCCGTCATGTGACAAGTTCAGTGGAGCATCCCCAAACCAATGGCCAAGTCGAGGCAGCAAACAAGGTCATCTTAAACGAATTAAAAAAAAGTTTGGGGATCGCCAAGGGAAGATGGACGGAAGAAATGTTGGAGGTGTTATGGGCTTACCGTTGTACACCACAAACAAGCACTCGGGAAACCCCTTATAACATGGTGTATGAAACTGATGCAATGATCCCGGTAGAGGTAGGAGAGCCAACGCTACGAAGACAACTAACAGATATGAACCTTAACAATGAAAGTCTGGCCATTAACTTGGATGTTATCAGCGAATTAAGGGACCAGGCAAGAATCCGGGATGAAGCAAGCAAGCTCAGAGCAGGGAGAAGATACAACACAAAGGTAAAACTGAGAAATTTCTAGCCAGGAGACTTGGTCTGGTGCATGCGTAGCGAAGCATGGAAGAGCGACGGAAAGTTCTTGTCCAACTGAGAGGGACCCTTTTGCATCACAACATCACTTGGGAAGGGCAGGTATCGGTTAGAGCACCTATCGGGCAAGGCATCCCGAGAACTTGGAATGCAACACACTTGAAGTTTTATTTTAGTTAACAACATGTAAAGGGTACTCTTTCCTTGGTTTAGTGTTTTGTCCCTAAGGAGGGTTTTCACTAACAAAGGTTTTAATGAGGCCCGACAATATGCACATGATCAATGAAATCTGTTGTCATGAACTGATATGTACGTTCTACCTGGGGTCGATTCACTCCATAGTGATCCCCCACACCAGTTACGATAAATATCTATTAATCCCGTCAAGGGGCAACAATAAATCACTCCAACGTGATCCAAGCAAAATACGTCTGGAAGTCGTCTTCACTGCATAGAGAAACCTTCCTCCCAATAGGAGACACTTCACTCCATAGTGAAGCTCCTAACACTTATTTCAAACCGCATACAATCAAGAAATTAACCACAATATAGTCGGTAATACAACCAGTAGTCGTTACTACAAATTAACACAAGGTAATTAGAAAAATAATTGAAACACATTGTCATTGCATGAATCCGGGATCATTACAAAAGGTTCGGTCAGGTTAGACCATAGGATCAACATAAAAAAAAAGGGTTGTTTATGGCATGTACAAAAAGCCTATTAAAAACAAGAAAAGATAAGGTCTTCATACAATCAGTCTTCCTCATCAGCAGCTTCACCACCCTCCCCCCTCAAGCGGAACAAACTCGCCCTTATCCGTAGCAGGTGTCGGATCCTCAGCGGCGGTAGGAATATCCTTGATAGGAATCAGGCGACCATCAAACACATCCTTATCCGGATCAAGTTCGTTTTGCTCAGGGACACCATAAAGAAATATGGCTTGACGGACCGCCTGTCCGAAGGCTTCTTTGTGAAGGTCTATTACATTGTCCTTTAGATCATTAAGCTTAATTCCCACCTGAGCCTTCTCGGACACCGCTTCATCATGCGCAAGGGTGGCCTCGGAAAGAGACTGTTCGAGCTCCTGGATGTCTTCCAAAAGTTTCTCATTTGTTTTCTTCACGCCCTTCGAATAAGCCCTCAGACCATCCCTCTCTTGCTCTGTTTTCTTAAGTTTCAGCTCTGTAGTCTTCAAAGACTCACCCAAGGCGGCATTGATGTCACGAGCTTCCTTCAAAGATGTTGTCGTGGCCGACATCTCTTCCTTAATCTTGGCCAGCTCGGCCACACCACCCTTCAGCATGTGGGCACGAATTACTTTGGTAAGAGCTAAGGTCCGGCTATGCATCTCAAGGCATGTATTCACCAATTCAATAGTAGAACAGCCAATGAAAGCTTTCTTCTCAGCAGATGAGAGGACCACACTCGTGCCCTTGGCAAAAGACATATATGGAGTAAAGAGGGAGCCTATCAAGCCCCTATCGGATTCATCAAGGTCTTTACTCGTGTCCGGGATGCTCAGCCGAGATCTTTTCGGAGAAGGCTGAGAGGAGGAAGCCTTCTTTTATTTACCTTTCTTGTCGTCCTTTGGCTTCTTCTTTTTCTCCTTACGTTTTCTTTTCTCGCTATCAGGAGGAGGAGGAGCTTGGTTAGGGAAGGGTGTGGCGTCAGGAGCAGAACCTTCGCCAACAACTCTCTATTCGGCAGCGCGATCTTCTTTGATCTTTTGCAACTTCTCGAGATAAGCAGGTCCTCGCTGAGCCATTATACCTATTAGGAAGAATGAAAATTCAGCAGGGTTAAAAACCGAAACCATAATGTCATAAAAAAACAAACATACCAGACAAATCCACCCAGCGGAGTGAAGAAAGATAAAGCTTAAGAATGGATCGGACATTGAGCTTCCGTGGGAGTTGGTCCATAATGTCAAACATCTTCTTGTCGTCCTAGGTCGTGGGAGACCTCGGCCAAGACAGATAGTGGACTGCATCCCGGGTCCAATATAACAGAAACTTAGCATTATCCCCATTGAAAAAATGATGCCTGCTGGTGGGGGTTATGATGATTTTAAAAAAAGAATCCTTAAATTATTTGTAAGAGGAGGAAAAAGGAGTAAAAAGAACATTGTGGGATTGACTGACAAGAGAAACCCACTTGACAGGAGAGGTAGGACGAGTACTATAGTAGGACGTAAAAACATGAGGAGAAGGGCAGAGGTGGAACATCTCGGCCAAAAGCCGAAATACCTGAAGTGACGCCCAAGAATTAAGATGCAATTGCGTGGGCACCACATTCAACGGACGTAATACGCCTATGGTGAATTCATCGAAAGGAAGGCGAACGATAGAATCCGTGAACATACAAGGGTAGATATAAAAGAAATCATGATCGTGACCCCCTCGCCCATGGCACACGTTATCCACAGGCGAACAACACTCAACAAAAAGCTCTGGGCTCGTTTTCCCCGTAGTAAACATGGGAACTGTTGCGGCATAGGTATTCACCATGGAGGACCATCTACACCTAGAGAAACGAGATGTAACCAAAGTACTCGCCCATTCATATCTGCATCCATGAGGCATATTGTTCTCGGCTAGCTCGGACAAAAGCATGCCGGCAACATTAGGTTGCTCAGAAGCTCCATCGTGTTCACTACCGGATACTTCTTTGGACAAAATGGGCGAGCCCTCAGAAACTCTAGACTTGGCCATGGCACTCTACGAGACACTTCCAGTGGATTCAGAAAAACCAGACAGGGAGGACATTTTTACCTCTAGGAATGAACGCGCTACACCTAGCCACTATAATACACAAAAGTTGCCGGATATCAGAGAAGTTTTGGACCGCGAAAGAAACATTTAACCCAAATACTTTTATTTATAGAAGGGGCACATTCCCCCAAGAGACCTGAACAGTACACAATTAAGCTCCCATCGCAGGATCAAAAGGGGGATTGTCATCCAAGAATGCCACGTCAGCACAATAAACAAGAAGGAAAAGGATGAACAAACGATTAGGTACTCCCACCTCGACAACAAGCGAATCTCGAGAAAGACGAATAAACGAGCATTGAGCAATTCACTTGGTCAACCGAAAGGCCTCAACTCATTACAAGAGACTTCTCGTTTCAACTCTTATCACTCAAGTTTGTGGGGCAAGTGTATTATCCGCCCAGAAGTTCACATCTCGAAATAACCAACCTAATAATAAAGACATAACGAATACTATCCGCCCATAAAGACATAATGAATATTATCCGCCCATGAAGATGTAACGAATACTATCTGTCTAGAAAACCGGGAATCTCCACGGGCATAAGGAAAGATGGTGCTCGAAACCTGTACGCAACCCCTGACATAAAGTCTGCAAAAGTTGACAAAACGTAAGAAATAAGTAAACCCCAAAACCTTATAAATATGTGAACAGTAAAGGTCAAAGGTATGTGAAAAACTTCAATTAAAGCATATCTAACTCCGATAACCGGATACTTACTTGAACGTCGAAATGTCATCGCAGGTACACCTTCCGCTGTGGACTGGGCGATTGGATCTTCCTTTGAGGACGAGTACTTAAGTTGACATTGAAGTTGGACTAGACAGAAGAAGTCCATCCGAAAAGCCTTCGGATAATATTGTGTCTCCTGTATTCGTGTAAGAACACTAATCAAGATGATAAATGTTAGTATATGGTAATATATATATATATATATAATTAATAGGAATTTGTATTTGAAAAGTTATCATGTGACAATTATTATGATTGAGATTCAGATAATTTTAATATCTTATAACAACATTTTAATTTATACAGTTTATTAGAGATTGTGTGAGAAATACTTATATATATATATAT
>Ga0123340_1006650_pt1 | contig 11037 bp, 5 predicted proteins | sample SirMexnodulemix_FD_89961 | JGI IMG/M metagenome (GOLD analysis project Ga0123340, IMG submission 89961) | Root nodule microbial communities of legume samples collected from Mexico - Siratro Mexico nodule mix | ecosystem: Host-associated > Plants > Roots > Nodule | place: Mexico: Nepantla... | reverse complement strand
TATATATATATATATATATTGGTGTTATTTTTAATTTCATTGATTATGATGAATTTAAATGACAAATTACCTAGCTGACGAATTTGTACCTTTGTCTCATTATATATGTAATAATATAAAAAAAGAATATGATATTAAATAATTTGTATTTTAATTAAATTATATGAGATTATTCCATTTATTATGTTGGTTTTTTATTTTATGAAATAACAAGATATTTATATTTTGACGTCATATATTTATATTTATATAGAGAGAGAAAGATAAAAATCTGTTTATTTGGATATTTTGAAATTAATTATTGTATTTTTGAACTTTATATATATATATATATATATAAAGAAAAGCCGAATTCAAATGCTTCCAAAACTCTGTTAAAGGAAAAGAAACAGTGAAAAGGGTGAAGGTGTATAGTAAGTAATGCGTGATGCAAGATTTTATTTACCACACAACATTAAACAAATAAAAAAAGCTGAATATATTTGCCAAAAGAGAGTTGCAAAAGAAAGAGCCTCAATTAATTATTCACTCCTTTATTCTAACTTTATCAACAAACACACAATAATAGTCTAAATCGATTTCTTTTACAATCTAGGTCGTGGTCCAGGCCAATTAAGTGGACTATTAAAGCACTTTCTTGTCGTCCATGACGACTTAAAATCTGCTTTTTACAATAAAATCACAAATAGAAAATATAGTAACAGGTTTCTCATCTTGTTTTGTTTGTCGGATCCAAAAGAATTCAGTGGTCTAACAAACAGAAACCCATCTAAACATCTTCCAGATTCCAAGATGTCACATACTTTTACTACTATAATGCATTACAAAACACAACAATTATAAGACACTTTAAAAGCAAAACCTTTTAGAAGAGTACACCACAGTGAGGTTCACATTGAAAGATATACGGTGGAGCCCCAGGGGAAAATCTGTGGGGCCTAAAATCAAAGCTTTTACAAACTTTGAGGCATGGTTATGGCCCTGGTCCATTATATTAAGCTAGACAAAGATACAAAAGGCTACTAAAAGGTAATGGTGGATCCAACTTCCAACCCATTTGAGCCTGTTCCAGTCACATACATTATTATCGTCTTATATTTCAAGTCTACCACATTGCAAACCCACTTTTTTTTTTTTTTTTTTCTGTTTAATAGTGGTACTTTGCAACCACTGTGTGCAATTCTTTTTCCCCATTTTGGTGTGGCTTTCTCTTCTTTTGGTAAGAACCTCTTGTTGCCAACTTCTGTGCATGATTAGTGAATTAAAGGAGATTTGGAGAAGATCCCTGTGGATGCTTATTCCTTTTATCTACATTGTTTAACATACAACACGTGTTTAAAGCACATTCTTTGTAGAATATTAGTACAATGTTAGCTGTGTGTATATATATATTCCAAGCATGATCTCTTTGTGTGTTGGTTTAAAAATAAATCAGGGTTCACAGAAAGAAAAACATGCATATTCTATACCACTTGTATAATCGAAAGGTTGTGCCATCAAAATTGAACGCACACCAACCCTTCATCACTTTAGTTTTTGCTTCCTTTTCATGATTCATGATTCCTTCACATATCAATTAGGAATCTTTTTGACAAGTGTAAAATGAAGAAAACAATTTCAATTGGCTGATTCGAATTTGCTACACATTTGAAGCACTTTGAATGGACTCGGAGTTGGAGGGTGAAGGGAACATATATGGAAAAAATTGAGTTATAACTTTGTCTTTTATCAAATTTTATATGATAACGTCAGAAATAATAACATGGTCAAATAATTCATATTTCAGTATATTGCAGAATAATACCATTTATATGTATAAACTGCATACCTAGTATCCAATTCTAGGGTCCAGAAAAAAAGTTTAGTTGGATTGCAACATTATGCATATTATTGTACAATTCTCATTTCTTGTAATCTTCTATCACGTGATTTTGTTTAGTTGTTTAGGGATAATAAGAAACGAATAGAAAGAAAACCCTCTTCATCACCTCCATTGATTATAGCATTAACATATAGAATAATATATGCCTGAATGTGCTTTGTGACTTGGATATATCGGGTTGGGGATATTGGTACTATTATTCTTTAAAAATGAATACTATTATTTTCTTTCAAAATTTTGTTTATAGTTATTTTTATTAGTTAAATATAATATTTTATTATTAAAAGGATTATAAAATTGAAGTAAGAAAAAAAGATGGTTCAGATGATAATTTTCATTAATATAATTAGAATCTCAACTAAAACACCACTTGGCACTGGTGAAGTCAAAGTATGCATGATATCCAACTTACCTCTCAATAAATGCAACTCTTACATTAAATCAAAATTTAATCATTAAATATGATAGCATTGTCCTAAATATAGGCATATAGGGACACCTCCGAAAAACGATGGGAGGGGTACACCTATAGGTTTATCTTTCCTTCTACCCAAAAAGGCCTTTTGGACATTAAAAGACACTTAATTAGAGATATAATCTTGGGAAAATATTTACCCTACACCCACACTCTCTTCTATCTGTTTTTTTTTTTTTTTTTGAATATGATACGACCTAATTGAAAGACAACCTTATTTTTTACACATGTTACCATAGGTTCAATTCTAAATTTGTGTGTGTAAAAATCACATTGATTAAAAGATATATAAACTTCTTGAATAGAGCTTAATATAGATCTACTCGAAGAAATATCACTTATCGTGTTGTTCACTTTTTTCTCTTTGTATTTTCTTCTCGTTTTTTATCCGTAATTACTATTTTGGACGAACTTTTACAAGTACTCATCATAATTTCATGATGGAAACTTGAAATATTCAATAAGAGACAACATGCCAAGATGGGGAAGTGATTGGTGGAGGGATACCCAAGGCATGTGTCTTGGTCCTTGCGAATTGCAACTATGTATCATCCATCCCGTCACATGTGTTTGGAAGAATGAGGTAAAGTGGAATTGGGTGGAGGAGGAGGCATGCCAATTGGACAATTCGAAGCACTATAGTACAAAACCATGTTGTTGGAACTTTTCATCTAATGTTATAGCCCAAGGTTTAATGTCTTACTTATTTCAGTATAAAAATAAAATCAAAATTAATAATGGAGGAAACACAAATGGAAGGCCTTCAGAGGGTTATGGGATTCATTCCTTCATGTCATTTCCATTTGACATACATACACCCATGTTGAGTAATGGGGTCCACACATTTTGGACAAGTTCTTGAGATGATAATGCAGTGCTGTGCTGTGCTTGTGTAGACCCTTTATACAGAAACTCAGTGGTGCATACTGATATTATTGAGTAGACTAAAAAGGTGTAAAAGCACAGCATGTGAACTTATATTTTCCTCACTATATTTGGTTAGTAAAAATTGATTTCTATGAAAGGTACATCTCAATAGAAAGACAAAAAGAAAGTAAATTTCTTGCAAGAGGTTGATATCATCATGAGTCATTAGCAATACTCAGTTTCACTCAGATCATGTTATGTATTGTGGAGTGCATCCCATGTAGCAGCATCATGGATGCATTATCAATGTGGATTCTTGGCCCTCCAGTTCCTAAAATTGAGGGAAAAAGGTCATGAACAAATGAATTAGTACTAGAAACAGAAAGCTGAACCGATTTAACAAAAAGTTGAGGGTGTCAATTATTAGGGAGGGGAAAAGATTTTGCCTTCATGATTTTGATGGGCTATTGCTCTATCAACATACTTGTTTGTGCTGAAGATTTATATATTTGTTTCTTTATTTATGCTCTGTGGCGTAAAAGAGTGGTGAACTTTCACAGTCCATGCAACTCATCATCACTCTCTATATGATTAAAAGAATTGAAGTTGAAACGTGGCTTATAAAGTGATTGATGACATCTTTATCAGAGTGATTTGCATGCTGCTGCCTTCCCTGTGATTCAAATGAGTGTTTACTGCTGTTATTGACTCAATTACTCCAATAATTCACAAGGGTCCACTGGCCCAGGACTTTCATAATCTTCAAGACATAAAAAAGAAATAATTTTAGAGTAGTTTTTAAGGATTGCAATCATGATGATATTTCAATTTCATTGTCCATTTTTCATCAACTATCCACCAAAAATAAAGATATACAAATTATGTTTCTTGAAAAAAAAAATAGTCTTAGTTTTCTCAGAGAAATTCACATAACTTCTAGATGATAACGTTGCTTTCAAATGTATCATAATTCTTATATGTTGCACACAACCTAGTCATAGTCCACTTAGATTGATCAAGTTAGTCACTGGTTAATAAAACAAATGTTTTAGTTTCTTAATTGATTTTTTTTTATAATGATATGTTTATACTGTATAAAGACTTGTAGGTGGTTAGTTGCGTCAACCATATGAAGTTAATCTTAGGCGAAAAAAGGTCATGGTAGTAGTTTTAAAATAGTGCTATATTTATTGATACTGTTTACAAGATGTTATCGTGTAGCATTTAATTTACAATATATTCCTAATCACTATTATCATAATATGTTAAACATGTCATTATTATGCTCTCTAATCAAATTCAAATTGCTATGAAAATGCTTTAATTTATAATATATTCCTAATCACTCCAACCATTAGCGGCATAATCCAATCCAGTATGGTTCGTGCATGCCCAACAACAAAACAGATTCAGGTCTTGAAAATGTTCATGATTATTAATAGCATGATGGCAAATTAATCTAGAATATCGAAGTGGAACATTGAATTTTTATTGACTTGCTGCGTACAATAATCTACGACACTAACTGATTGAAGTGCGACTAATTTTGTTTTTTTAAGGAATTTTCGAGATAATGCCATTTATTATGATAAACACACGTTATATAACTATTGGCACAAACTCTAGCTTCCTAAATTAACGACAAAAACACTACTATTTGGCATAAACATACACGTTAACCTTTATTTGGGTTAGTTTCGACTTACATTTAAAAAAAATGTATATTTAAAATAAAACGTGTTCAATTAAAACGAAGTTAAATTGATTTTTACTTTAAAATAATTTTATTTTTTTAAATTGTTTTCATTTTTAATTTGTAAAATCAAAATATTAATTACTAATATTTATCGATTTCCCGTAAAAAACTATTAGAGTATACAACTGAATTTTTTTTTAAAATATACTTTCTATCATATGAGTTTATTAGAAAAAAACTTGAATAAATCACTCAAAATATTTAAATTTTCATTTAAGTACTTAAAATTAATGCTTCATTTTTGTTTCTGGGATAAGGATTTAAGTATATTCTTAGGAATCAAAATAAAAATAAATAAAACTTAAATGAAATAATAAAATATTTCTATAACTTATTTGATTTTTTCTTAGATTCAAAAACTAAAATGTCAACTTTCAAGAACAAGGCATTTACTTCAATTATTATTATATATTAGTAACACTGTTAATAGTATAGTTATTATAGTTACTGCTTACCAATCAATTAAATTTATTATTACGCACCAATCATTCTGGCTACCACAGTAATAGCTATTATAACACCACGATATTATATTATAATATCACTACCATCATTTACTTTTAGTGTTATCAGTTTTTATTATAAGTTATATCTATATTGTTTTTCGTCTTTGTCTTTTTCTACTATGCATTTGTCACCTTATCACCCAATGAGTTCGAATTATAAAATAGGAAGCAAATTGTTGTTTGGATTTTAAATTTGATTTGGACTAAGTTTGGAAGTTAATTATACAAGTTATGACAAGCTTATCTTTATTTTTATGGGATCAAAAAAACATTTATTTGAATTTGAACATAATACGCCTTAATTATATTTTAAAAACATAATATCAATTTTCACGTTTTTATAGTTAAATTGTTTAAATGGGATATTAATTTTTAAATTAGAAAAGCTTTAATTATCATTATGTAATTGTTTACAAAATTATATCTTTTATATTGTGTTAGCCTTGCACAAGAAGCAGCACAGGGGAAAGTAGATGAAAAAGATAGTTTGAAATTCTTGGGAGTGGTGATGGATTGCACTTAATTTGTAGAGATCTTCAAAGAACTCATCCCATGACCAAACTATGAGCTTGATAGATCCTGATATGGAAAAAACTGACGATATGCAGGGCTGGTGGAGGAGGAAGAAAAAAAAATAAAGTGGAGAAGATAATGACAAAATAGTCATTTCATCATCGCATGAGGTGCAGGTTGAAATTATGGGCGTGCAGGTTGTAAGGGCCTTTAAAAAAGGAGTTGGACAAAGTGTGTGGGCTGTTTCTTCCTGCGTCTCTATAGTTTCCTCCTGCACTCCATATTTATAAAAGTATTAAAAATATTCTTCTAAAACAATTTTGAAATGTCGAATTCCAAATATTTTAGATTATAGAATTTAAAAATTAAATTTGTAATTATTTATATTATAGAATCTAGAATAAAGAAATGATATTTCATATTATATAATATAAAATATATCTTTGGAATTTTAATTATACAATTTATAATATAAAAATTGTACCATAAATTGTATAATTTTTGTATTTTAAATATTCATTCTATAATATACTTGTTGCATTTCGAAACTTCTTTTCTTACTTCTGCTTTAGAGTTGGTGGAAACCTTGGTTTGGGTGATATTAGTAACGTTTGGAATTAGGCGATAGGGTCGAAACGAAGGAGGAAAAGGAAAAGGAAAGGGAGAACGTACGGGTGGAAGCATTGTAACAAGGGAAGTGGTGAGTTGCAGCAGGCCCCAATTTGGGCGTGGGTGGGACTCTGCCGCAGAAGAAGCAAGTGAGCACTGTTTCTATTACTGCAATTCACAGAACCATGGTATTATCACAGATGAAGACGAAGAAGGGGTGTAAGAGGGTAAATCAGTATTTTCACGTCCCCTATAGGGGATGCAGCATGAAACCCTGGAGGTGCAGGAAGAAATAGTGAAGTCTGCCTTCTCAGGTGGGCCTTTACATGAGTCCAATCTGTTTTCTCTCCGCAATTGCTTCCTGCATCCCATCACTTTTATGTAATACCAAAAGTGCCCTTAACAGAATATACTAAAGGGCAAAGTGGTTCATTGAGTGGTGGTGATGGTAGATTTTCCGGCGAGTACAGTGGTAGAGAGTGTTACAACAATCTTTTTCTGCAACCTTCTCTTGTAGCTTGAATGTAGTAAGTTATTTTATTTTGCTTGGTTTAGGCGTGGTGTAGAGGTGCAGGATTCGATTTTTCATTTAACAATTACGGAAAACGAAATCCATAATAAAATGTAGGTGGGTCAAATACGTTACGGAAAACATTTTTCGTAGAAAATTATTGTGTTACGAAAATTATTTTTCGTAAGTAAGGGGGTGTGAGATGAGTGCCTACGGAAACTGCTTTCCATAAGAGGAGAAAATAATTATGGAAAAAGTTTTCCATAAAAGAAATTGTTTGTTACGGAAAACGTTTTTCATAAGAGGACATTCAATTTATGGAAAACTTTTTCCATAGAAGGAGAAGTGCATAATGGAAAACGATTTCCATAAGAGGAACAAAAAGTCTCTTACGAAAATTGTTTTCCATAATGCACTCCTCTTTCTATGGAAAAAGTTTTCCATAAACTGAATGAAAACGTCTTCCGTAACAACAAATTTCTCTTATGAAAAATTTTTTCCGTACTTACTTTCTTCTCTTACAGAAAACAGTGTCCGTAGACACTCATCTCACATCCCCACTTAAGGAAAACAGTTTTCGTAACACAATAATCTTCTACGAAAAATGTTTTCCATAATGTATTTAACTCATCCATATTCTATTATGGATTTCGTTTTCTATAATCCTACACATCTACATCATGCCTAAACCAAGCAAAACAAAATAATTTACTTAGTTCAACACTGCAAGAGAAGGTTGCAGGAGAAGATTGTTACAACACCCTCTACTACTATGCTCACCGGAAAATCTATCATCACCACTACTCACTGCCCTTTAGTATATTCTGCCAAAGACACTTTTGGCATTACATAAAAGTGATGAGGTGCAAGAAGCAATTGTGGGGGTGCAGGAAGCAATTTCCTTTTCTCTTTTACGTCTGTGGTGTCAGAGTTCGAATAATGGATTCTTATGAACCTATTTTTTCTTAAAGAAGACAAACAAAATTTTAATCCGGAAATATATGAATCAAATCTCTATCTTTTCATTCTCCAGTTCGGAGAAAACTATCAAGTGGGTTAAAAAATTACTAGTAAAAACTCTGTTAATTAAAAAATAGAGAAGCTATTCAAAGAGGAAAAGAATAAGAGAGAGTAGAAGATTTCTTTCTGACAAGATTAAACTGTATGTTTAAGGATTTTCTTTTTGAGTTAAAAATTATATATTATCAAGGTAAAAGATAAACAAAATCACTTTATTGATTAATGATTATTAATTGAGTCTATTAGTGAGTCATTAATGATGGAAAAGAAGACCACGCAAATCATATGTCAGTATAATGTACCGTGTACGGAGTTTAAATAGAAATTGTTTAGTTCCTTAAGTTATTTGGAATATTGATGCCGTCGAATTTTTATCATGATCATGTGTGTAATAAAAATGTGTAGAGGATAAGAGAGGGAAATATTTTTAAATTTGATTCTAAGTATATGAATTGTGGGAAGAGATTGCAACTAACGTGTAAGTTGGGGCAGTGTGCAGTCACCCATTAAAGAAGATCCCATGAAACAGTAACCTTATCCTGATTTTTGTTTCTGCAAAGGTTTAACTAATAACCATATGTTATTTCTAACTAACACCCTTCCAGGAATCTCGTGAAAGCTGTTCTATCAAGTTTAGTTTGTGTTCCTTGCAAGTAATCACAAACCTTCCTTCCCTTCCTTTACTTTCCCTCTCTTTGGCGTCACTCTAATACATGCTGAGCTATATAAATACACGCATTTTCATCAAATCTATGTTGAGTGAGCAAAACAGAAACATTAGAGGGTGCTAAAAGGATCAACAAGAAATGGACATCAAATTAGAAAGTGATGATTCTAGGAAACATGAGGATGAAGAAAGGCTACCACTCCTGAGAAGCAGTGAGGTGCCCGAAGCAGAAAGGAACCTGATTCAGAAAGCCATTAGTCAGACATTTCAGAGCACTGCCCATTTGGCCAACCTTTTACCAACGGGCACAGTTCTTGCTTTCCAACTTCTGTCTCCGATCTTCACAAATGTTGGCAACTGTGACTCTGTCAGCAAGGCCATGACTGCTGCACTTGTGTCTCTCTGTGGTGCCTCGTGCTTCCTCTTATGTTTAACTGATAGCTTCAGAGACAACAAGGGGAACATCTGCTATGGGTTTGCCACCCTCAGAGGCTTGTGGGTCATTGATGGATCCACCACCCTTCCACCCCAACTTGCTGCAAAATATTGCCTGAAATTCATAGATGTTATGCATGCAGTGATGTCAGTTTTGGTGTTTTCAGCAATTGCGTTGTTTGATCAGAATGTGGTGAATTGCTTCTTTCCGGCACCTTCAACTCAGATACAGGAAATCCTCACAGCATTGCCAGTGGGAATTGGCGTTATGGGCAGCATGTTCTTTGTTGCGTTTCCTACACAGAGACATGGAATTGGCTTCCCCCTTTCAACAAATTAATAATCTTTTATCTTTACCTTCAACTTTGTTACCCATTTTCTATAGTTTAATTGGAAGGATTTGGTCTTGTCTGGATCAAATTATGTCTTCCTTCAATGGTGTTATATCTGATAACAAGGATTCATTGCTTAATTAAGATTTGGAAGTATACAGCCAGAAAATCTTGACCGTGTTCAGTCAAAATTTGTAAATATTCAAGAGTGGTTATTCAAAAAGTTGGAGTAATCTACCTATGAAAGGATGTGTACTCAACAAACTTCTGAAAGGAAGATGACATATCACCAATTCTGTTTGTTTTTTTGTTATTTTCTTATGCAGTTTTCCACTGTCCTTTTCTTTGTTTCTCTGCTACCTCCCTTTCTTCATACATTTGTCTTCTTTTTATTGCGGCAATACAAATTTTGTTAGGCCTAATCTAGGTAGCTTTCTTTTTCGTCTGATAAAACCATTATGTACAATTATGAAATACAACAAAACTTTGTTCTTTATTCTAATATGTTGCTAGAGTATTGGTTTTTTTTCAGAGCTTTGACCCTGCATTCTTATATTATAGCAAAATATCCCCTTTTTCTCCCATTATTCTCTGATTCTATCACTGTAGTTTTGAATCTGAGAGATGCTTTTTAAAGAAGTGTTTATCTTTTGAAGTCACTATACTGGCTTATTTTTCTTAATAAAATAAGCATTTTTTGACTATATATTTTTAAATTTTTGTTATTTTTTTAAGTTTTTTTATACTTGTTTTTTATTAAACAAACCCTATATATTTCTTAAATAAGTGATTAATTTAAAAATTGTTTATTTAAAAAACGGTTCTTTTGAGTATAACCAAACTGGCCCATGATCTCTGCAAAAATAATTTAGTAATGTCGTGTTTTACAAAAAAAAACAATGAGTCCACCTAGCAAGTACACAATGTGCAGATACAGCTTAAATGCATTAGGTTGGATTAAAATTATTCAAGAGATACTGCATTATGATAAACACTATTTTGATTGTTATAGAATGTTATTTTGTTGTTGAAACCATTAAGGTTCGATAGTATCTAATCAATGAACTAACACTTTTTTTAATCTTATTGAGCAACTACAATAAGTTGAAACATAACATTTAAAATAATTCAAAAACATAAACATTCAACGAAAGATTCAGCCATGCAGCCAATAGTACATTTTACCCTATTTCTATTGTCTCAACATGATAATGTTGGCAAGAAGATGGATTTTTATTATATTTTTCAGTTATACAACACAACCAAAGGTGGATTCTATTAAAGTGAGAGCTGGTTCAGGTTGACAGGTTTAAAATTGTTGTCAAATGAATGAATTATTATCATTCATTATCTCTTTTCTAATTGTTGCATTTATTTTTTTATTTATATTGAGCTGTTATTTTCAAAATTTGAACATAACATTAATTAGATTATAAATATATTTATTATAATGCATAGATGAAG
>Ga0123340_1006647_pt1 | contig 11040 bp, 10 predicted proteins | sample SirMexnodulemix_FD_89961 | JGI IMG/M metagenome (GOLD analysis project Ga0123340, IMG submission 89961) | Root nodule microbial communities of legume samples collected from Mexico - Siratro Mexico nodule mix | ecosystem: Host-associated > Plants > Roots > Nodule | place: Mexico: Nepantla... | reverse complement strand
GGGTGCAGGGAGGGTGGAGGGAGGTGGGGGAGAAATGGGATGTGGGCAATAAGGATGAAATGTACGGGTATGGGAAAGATTTTTTATGAGGAAGGAATGTGGAGAGAGATGCAAAGATTGTTTGGTAGATAGGGAATAAGTTGAGCTGGTGTTGGTTTTGCTCTCATGATGTCTCCGCTTTCAAAGTTAAAATTCGATTTGACTGAACGTGAATGAATTGGGGAATAGGGATATATGCAGAAGACAGGGTTAGGGAAATTGACGGGTGAGTGAGGTTGTTTAATTAATTAATTAATTAATTATTTAGAGGGAATGAAGTGTGTGGGAAAAATTGGAAAAGGAGCATGAGGTGATATAAAATAATGAGGAAAGGTTAGTGCTAGGCCCCTGGGGGAAATTAATAATTTGAAAAAGTGAGAAAGTATGTTTGGTTTGGAGTTGGAACAGAAAGCATGAAATGCCCAGAAGGGAAGTGGTGGAAGTGGGATACCTGTGGTGTTGCAGAAATGGATTTATACCCCAATCACTCACTCACTAAGTCGCTCAGAGATTGTATGGTATTGCATTGCATTTGCAGCACTACACAAAAGAAGGTGAGGGGGAAAAACAGTAGAGGCATGAAGGGTTGGGGGGTTTTGTCTACCTATTATTAGCAAAAGGGGATGGTGCAATTATTGTCCCTATAAAGGCATGTTTCCTCGTGCAGTATTGCCAACAGTACTGACGGACCAATTGAATCAACGTAATATGATAAGGGTACCCCCATGTGATACCCATGTTTGATGTTTCAACAAACTACCAATATCATGACAGGTGTATCTCTTCTATCATTAATGTTTTGGCATTTATCACACACAATGCCCTCCTATACTATTCTTCTGTTCCAGTGCCACACTTGTTTCCCCCCTTTTCTCTACCAGGAATATTCATGGAAAATACCCACCAATCCAAAACTATTTACATATCTAGAATTAGAAATATCGAACACCCTGTCTTCTTACCCTCTCTTCCACTTTCCTTAATATAAAATTTAGCCACTTCAATAATTTCCTCTTCACAGTACCCAAATTTCTCAGTCTTTAAAATTTAAATAAGAACTACGCACCCTATTTTATGGGAGCAATAATATTCTTCGACTTCGGAGATCAACTCCAACAAATAGAAACACGAACATTTTTTACATACTGTTTTCAATATATTTTTTTCTTTTTGAAGGTGATTTATGGGCTTGTAAAAATAAAAATTCCAATGATACAAAATGAAAAGAAAAAGAACAACTTTACTGCGTCTTTTTTACACGACGACAGAAACGTAACGTGCTGACAAATTTGTGGCGTCGTGTTATTGCTAGACTGTTTAATATTCACATGGAAATTTGACAGCCTAAGAAACTACCAAGTGGTAAGAATCTTAAATTCCTGATGTTTATCCAATCATCACAGACAAATTATTCAGATCCAACCCCGTTGGCGGACTGAATTATATAGACAAAATGTGCTTACAGTTTAGAAATTCAAATCTCACTGAAGACACGTGGCTAAAGATAGATCATCAAACACCAAAAAAACTCTCATGCCCAAAAAAACCCATTGACCAAAAAAAATCTCATACCCAAAAAGTATGCGTGATTCATGACTGAAGCGATATGGGGTAGAGATGTAATTTTGAATGGAGAAAATAGATTCTCACAGAAAACGTACGAAAAAAAAATCACTTGTACATTTCAATGAATGGGTAGATTCAGTGAGCCCGATGCAACCATCCACGAAAGGAAGACTAATAATAATCTAATGATGTGTCAATAATGCAGCATCTACAAAAGTTAACAAAATCAACTTTTCAGCTAAGAAACTTTTGACCAATTCGCTAAAGAAATTCCTAGTAAAAAATTTCATCTCCAACTGTTATTACCCATTGAATAGGCCACAACAAGGGTAATCTGTATGTGAGTTGCTCTCAGCTAATATACAACATATTCCTCAAGCTATGTAAGTTTTATCAACAAACTCGATAATTTATTATTTTGTGTGCAAACTTATGTGGTCGAGACCTTTAGAAAATTGGCCTGCTGAAAATGACGCACAGATCTGAATGACCGTTCTCTCAGACAACATCGTTTCTTCTCTCATCTTCAAAAGTAATAAAACATTGAAGCAAGCAAAACTTCCAAGTAAGACCACGTTAGTAATCATTCTCAAAATATGTCCATCTTCCACCGGAAAGGCTGACCACAAATTTGAGCAATTACACCTTTTTTGTTGGTGTACACATTGATCCTCATGATTGTGCTCCATAAGCAAATAAACCCAGCCTCAGGCACATAACAAACATGATACTGCACTCATACTTAGTAAAGGCTCAATCTAGAGTTTGCAGTGCAGATGATCCTCACGTGATCAACATGTACCCAATCGTGGGATGGAATATGACAAACATAACAGTTCTCTGAGGACTGTGGTTAACTACTTCGAGCAGTTTTTAAATTGAAGATGCTAGCCGGAGTCTGATAAAGGCCCAACGTGCAAGATTTTATATACTTCCTGCTTATTCAGAGAAATTAAAAAGAACAAGATTATTTAATCACTACTGAAGGTGTAAATAAAATCAGTTTTCGGCTGAGTTTAGCAAAACCATTTTTAATTTCTAATTCCACCTTGTGGACCCCAAAAACAAACAAATTCTAATTATCACAGGATGGAACAAGACATGTTTACCAAATGTTGAACTGGATAGGTTTACTGTCGCACTGCATATGATTGAATTCATCGTTTATATAACAGCACTGGACGGCCCTTTGAAATTTTGTTGTCAGCTTTTGGTAGGATTGAACATCTGATGGCTGGATCTGTTTGATTGCCATCTTTAAATGCTTCATTGTTATAACTGAAGCATCAAGGCTCTCCTGGTAACATAACATCAAAACAAATTTTACTTTGCGAAAAGTGGCAACACATCATCCATCAAAAAGTCATGTTGATTGGCACACCTCAATTGCTGCAACAGCTGCCTCCCGACATATCAATGATATGTCAGCCCCAGTACAACCATCTGTGAGAAAAGCTAGTTCTCTAAGGCTAACATCAGAACCGCATGGGATTTTACGCAGATGAATGCGAAATATCTCTTCCCTATCCACCTCATTCGGAGGTCCAACATATAGCAGACGGTCAAAGCGCCCTGTAAATGTTTAACATCAGTCATTTGGCAACTTAAGCTGTGAATACAACTCATCCATATCTGAATGGGCATAGAAGACTTAGAGAATAACAGAAGAAAGAGGATACCTGGCCTTAAAAGGGCAGGGTCAATCTTGTCTGGCCTATTTGTAGCAGCTATGACAGTGACATTAACTCTTTGATGTAGACCTGACACATAAAGATTTTGTCAAGAAAAAAATGATCCCAGTCAAAAGTTCAAAACTAACTGATTTTAAAAATAAAATCTATTTCTGGATAACAGACATCAATCAACATGTTGGAGCCACACTAAAGCTGAATGAGCCCCAATTAAAGTTATCTTACATCTTAAGCAATATGTATATAAGCAATAATTCACATTTCCACTGCCCAAGATTCATCACTAACCATCCAACTCAACAAGAAGTTGACTCATGACCCTATCTGACACTGAAACACCATCACTTTCCTTCCCACGAGTTACAGCAAGACTGTCTATTTCATCAAAAAATACTATTGATGGGGCATTGGCCCTTGCTTTTGCAAATAATGATCTGACGGCCTTCTCAGATTCACCAACCCATTTGCTGAAGAGTTCAGGACCCTTGACTGCCAGAAAGTTCAACCCTGCTTCAGAAGCAACTGCACGTGCCATGAGGGTTTTACTACAACCTGGAGGCCCAAACATCAATACACCTGTAGGAGGGCGAGTTCCAATACGGTCGAATGCATCATGGTGTTTCTGTGGCCATTCAACTGCTTCCATCAATTGAGCTTTGACCTCCTTTTGACCGCCAACATCTTCCCAATTAACCTTGGGAACCTCAAGGATTACCTAAGCATTCAAAAATTTGACAACCAAAGTATTATGCTTCACAATCCATTTTCATAAATTTTTGAGGTAGAAAATACTGATATGCATATATCTAATCATGTTATAAAAACAACGTTGCATGAACAGCACATCAAATCTCATTGTAGTACAATGCATTGTGGTCACAAGTTCCTCAACTTCAATAGTTTGTACCAAATAAAGTGTAGATAAAAGGAAATACAAAAAGAATATCATTTTATTTGACAAATTCCATAGATGTGAGAGACTAAACTGATTACAGCCAATAAAAAATCACAGTTGAACGGGGATGTTGACAAGAGATAGCATTCCTTGTACAAGTAACTTTAATGAGCCAGGATATGCCTGTTGGCAACACTAAGGTAATTCATTCCATGATGAAACTCCCAAGGGATTTGCGAAAAAATAGGGAATATCAAGATAAGCCCAAATAAATAAGACAGATCTTTGGTCAGATATAATATATTTTAGTAAAAACTAGTTATCAAAAATCATACTCGTGACATCAATCATACCTCTCTCATGGCACTAGGTCTTATTTTCATCCTGGCCTTCTGAAAATCTTCAAAGTTTACTTTCAAAATCTGCTCTTTTTCAACACTATCAGGAATTATTTCTGTATTTTCATAAGTCGTTCTTATCCTGCAAGGTCGTAATACAGGACTGGTGACTGACATATCTGAAACAGATGAAGTTGCCTCATCCAAATGATCTACTGAGTTTGTTGCACCATTCATCAGAACAGGTTTATCCGTTATATAATCAGAACAAGAATCAGAAGTCTTCTTAAAGCTAGCATAACGTCGCAGACAAATCAAGGCTGCCTCGTTGCAAAGTGCAGCTAGATCAGCACCCACAAAACCGTGAGTGACTGTGCCAAGGTGTTGAATTTGTACCTCAGAGAGACAATGATCCATTTCATCGAGAAGAGTGAGCAAAATATCTGAACGTTGTTGGGGGGATGGAACACCTGCATATGGATTTGACATGTGCAGTGAATGAGTTATTCTGTGAATTCATTGAAGTATTTACAACAGAAAAATTGATCTGCGTCCTAAAATGCTTGCTTCAGACTAACATTATGTTACAAGTCAAACTCATTCATGAAAATGTAAATCAACCACTAAACAATAGTGGAATTGGTAACTTTTAAGTATCAACGATCAAAATGGAATTCTAATTTTCCCTTTCTTGACTCACAGAATACAGGAGTAGCACAACAAAGCATGTGGTGATCATACCCCGGCCCTAAAAAAAAGCACATACTGCATTTGTCTCTTTCTCTAAATAAAAGGATAACGATGTGCAACTATACATATTTTTATTATGTCATTTCATAAAATAATGCAGCGTCAATTATGTAACTACCCATGTTAGTAATTGCTAAAAAGCCTCAATTTAAAATAACACATTTGTAGAAAAATATTTAACTCAAAGAAAGACCATGATGATAATGTATGCTATGAGCTCTTCTAATAAAACACTTCTAAAAATGAATAGTTATGATAAACTTCATATTGTTAAGAGTAGTAGGTTTTTTTATTCAACGTTGTACTCTAAAACTCAAATACTATGTAAACCTAGGGAGAGGAAAATTTGCAAGGAAACACAACCTCAATTGTTCAGCTCCTGTGTATATACACACTGTAAGTAAGGCTATACGCAAGACGAGCTTATAAATCCAAAACCCAACATGTATGAAGAAGCACAGTTTTATTATCAAGTCATCAGTGAATAGCAAATATGGAAATCTCCCCATTGTAAAATGGCTGTCTAATAACAGAATATAATCAACTAAACAGGGTATTTATACTAGTAAAATAATAGAAGTTTAGATATTGGAATGAAAAGGAGCAGCAATACATTATGAACCGTTTTTCTATTTTTGATAAAAATACCCGTATGCATGATGCAGAAATTGCACTCTGTTTAAAAATCAAACTAGATCATGCTTACAAACTAGTAACATGTGGAAGCAGAAGTTAGGGGTAAAAAGAGTTAAGCATGTATGCATTTATTTTAAGATAATAGCATACTAATCACAGGGAGGTACTAGCTTAGGTCATACCAATTTCAATTTCCTTGTCAAATCTTCCAGGTCGTCTGAGAGCTGGCTCAATATGGTCAGGGCGGTTAGTGGCGGCAATTACAAGTAACCCTTCAGTTCTACTAATTCCATCCATCAAATTCAATAAAGTCGCAACCAATCTTTGAGATAGCTCTTCACCTCCTTCTTTCCTTGCAGGGGCAATTGCATCTAATTCATCAATGAATACCTGCACTTAACAGAAATCACATATTCAGCCAATCAGGAGAACTTTGAATATAAAACATCAGTTTTTAAGTAAGTGGAACCATTCTCATTGAACCTTAAAATACAAAACTAGAGTATCAAATGCTTGGACTAAAATGTCAAGATTGTCCAAACATTGAACAAGAGCAGGCTTCCATGGCAAAGTGTGATTGGAATGTTTCAACAAAGCTAAGAATATTGAAGAGAAAATGCATTAAATTAAATATACCTGCCTTATCGGTGTGACTCACCTGAATATTTTGTGGTGAATCTCACACCAGGGAAATTATAGATACAAGAATAATTTCCAATATAAGACCGTCTTTTTACATCACTAAATAACACGATTGGAGGCTACCATCAATAACTTCTGAAGTTGTACGGCACAAGAACTATTCATGAATTTATAATAATTCAGGAAACTTTTAAGGATTTTTAAATCATAGAAGAGAATTAAACAAAAATAGAATTATACATAATTTTTTTTCTCCAGAATTTAAAATAAAAACCAGGGCATGAAATGAAAATAAAACTTAAATTTTAATTTTATATATATTATAATCCTATTGCCTTCAAATCTCACCGATATCCGCAATTTAACAACATTTTTTAATTGAATGCATCAGAAAATTCAGAAATCTGTATTTTACCTCCTTCAAATTTCACTTCATTTATTTAGACCACCATTCTGGCAGCAAAATTCTTATCTGTTTCATGAAGCCTCAAAATGTTAGATGTTTTACTGGCTCCACAAATCAGCAGCACCACATACCATATTAGAGATATTACGCCAGAATGTTTTAAGGAAAGGGTCTCTTCGTAAATGCATTAGTTGTATCACAAAAGTGAAAAGGGAAATCACAATTAGAAAATGCCCACTACGTACATGCATAATTGCAGTATTCCACATGATAAGAGTTACCGCTAAAGGTCTAAAACTATAATGTAAAACTTCAACAACTTCATGTGATATGTAGCTAGTAGAAACATTATTTAGTTCAAACACAATGGAAGGAAATAACAGGAACACAATATTTTTGACAAAAAATCTAACCACAGCAGGTGCAGCTTCAATGGCTGAATCAAAAGCTTTATGCAATGCTTGCTCACTTTCCCCATAATACTGGGTAACAATTTCAGGTCCATTTATTGGGAAAAATTTGACTCCCGCATCATGAGTACATAGTTGGGCCAGGGAAGTCTTTCCTGTACCGGTTGGACCATGAAGAAGAACACCTCTTGTAGTTCGTAGACCAAAACTACAGTTTGGAAAAACAAGAAGGACGACCATTTAGAAGTGCATGTCCAAATGCAAATAAGCATGTGAGAGAACACATAACCATGAAAATGGAGGTAAGTAATTTGAACTATACATTTAATCATTGACAATTATAAACTGATATAAATGAACATCAAGAAATTGTAAAAATCCATGTTTCTAGTAAATTGACTAGATGAACTTTTTGCAGTCCATGAAAACCCCACGAGCAGTTTCACCCTTGGACTACCTTGATATAAACTATGTTAAGACCATGAACAACACAATTCCGGTTTTGTAGAGTCCTATGATAGCACTGAGTCCATTACATTAAATTCACAAACAATAATGAAAAATTGGAGGGCAAGCAATCCATGTTTTAGGGAACTTCAAATGACAAGACACAAAAAGAAAAGCGGCATGAACACGGTAAAAGAGATTTGGTATACTGGGACAGGGCATAGTTAAGAGGTATGCAAGCTATCCATGACCACCAATTAAAAAGAATAAAATACCTACGATTCTCTTTTTAAGATATGTCACATCAGAATTGAATACAAGCATGAATGTACGATACAAATGATTCTCCAATTTTCAAGTATCAGTTTTGCATAATTACTATCTTGAGGAGGCTGTTGGACCTTTGATTGTCACCTGATTCACATGAATAAAGAGATGACATTCTGTGTGCTGTGACACTATAAGTAAGACTCTTCTACCACTAGAGAACAATGTATGATCAAACTCTTAACCATTTTTCCATTTTCTTATGAAACTATAATGGAGATATCTTATAGAGACACATACAACATAAAATTCAGAAAAAGAAATATCAAACCTTCGTCTCAAATATAATATGAATGCACCTAATATTATGAGTTTGTGGCAGGAACCTTAATTAACAGTCAGCACTACTTGAATCCACAAAACATAAATTATGCATAGAACAACACACAATCTACAGCAAGGAGATGAATAAATAAATAAATAAAAGTGTTCAATATTAAATGTTATACCCACATGTGAAAATATGCATCCGACAAGACCTACCTTGATAAAGCATCATTCACTGACGAAGAAATTATCTCCTTTAGAAGTGTATATTCTTTGGATAGACCACCCAATTTAGAGATTTTATCTGGTAAGCTAGCATTAGCAACTTTGTGTTCTAGTTTCACACAAGGTATATCCCTTTGAATTGGCTCTTCAGATGCTGCATTTGATGGCAGAGATAAAAACACCTTTGTTTCGTAATTAACAGTGAAAGCCTGATTTACACTATCTGCTATATCAGAATCCTCAGGATATAAATCACTGCTTCCATTTGATGGATAATTATCAGATTTGGTAACTGGCAGCTTTTTAGCTCCTATCACTTGGAAAAAGCACTCTGAAAACATTGGGACACTGACAAGATTCGCTAGAAGTAAAGATCGGGAATATAACCATGAAGTTGCCCATGTCTCAAGTGATTGTTTAGAACTTTCATCCCTTAATGCTAGGTTGACATCAGATGAAATCAGTGATTGACTCTTCTGATTTGGCACACTAGAGGCTAAATCGTCAAATTGTGGAGAGGACAGACCACTAGCATTAGAAAACTTTGATCCATTGGAAGGTGTTGCAGGAGATGCAACAGTGTCATTCTCAAATTGGACATGAGATTTCACCTTAGACACGTCCAATGAGGGAAAATTATTAAACTTCAACGGTAGCCCATTTTTAGAAGGAACCAACTGAAGATACAATTCCTTGCAATTATTAATAGGTACACAATTCTTTTCCATATAATGCTGTTGATTGCTCCCACTGGCAGGAGTAGGCAAGAGTTGTTTCTGTAATGCACAAACAAACACACTTGTGCCCATAGGAGGACATCCCATAGAATAATAAAGGTTGGAAGACAGGCGTACTCCATTCTTCAAAACCTATGTAAATGTAATAAAATATAGAATTCTGGTAAAGATAATTACACAGTTATAAATACATATATATACACTTACATATAAAGAAGGGTCTCCTTTAAATGCAGCTCATAAGAATTTTATAAAAGAAATAGTAACAGGACAAACCTTACTAGCAGGAAACACCGTTGCAAGCACAAAGTAGTTTCCTGCAACATCATCATCAACTGCCTTTCCAATTTCCAGTCCATTGCATTTGGCACATTCATTAGCCAATGACACGAGGGGGAAACTATGCAATTGTGAACTTTTCTCGTCTGAAGATGGAACAGACACCTAAAAATCAATCAAAACGGTGAAAAAAGAATAGCAGCATCACAAAGAATCCAATTATACACTGATACGACAACATGAAACTATGACTGCCAAAACAAACCGATATTGACATTCATTAGCTAAAACATAATTTTTGCCTTTACAGGTTTCAGTTTCACCTCATGTTTTAAAAGTTTCACTCTGGCAACTTTAAGTTACTTTGTTAAACCAATCTTTTCCTTTTTCATAGTTTATATAACTAATTTGGTAATACATGTCAAACAGTGAGAAGTGACCAATCAGCCAAAATTGACACAGTTTTGTATCAAAACTGCCACAAAAACCAATTTGATATAAACAGAATAATATAAGAACTAATGTGAACCTTTTAAACTTGAGGGAATGAACTGTATCAATTCGAACACAGTTTGAGACTAGATTCGAAATTTAACTCGTTGAACTTAGTTACAAACCAAACAAGTGGTTAGCTCAACTTCATTTACAATTATATTTATTTTACATGTTTTTATTTACTAATTCCACACAAAAATAAAATTAATTATATAAGTCCAGTAATATAAAATATACCATCTAGTAGCACAAGTTCAGTCTAAGAAGGGACCAAAATGCAACATTAGGCACATTAAAAGGTAATTGAACAATATAAAGTGTGATGATGATTATAAATGTGTTGGTGATGGTGATGGTGATTACCGAGACAATGGAACCCGGGGAGAGAGAGGAGGAGAGCATGGAAGGTTCGGATAGCCAAATTCTGAAGCCCTTGAAAAGGGGAACGGTGTCGTCGACATGGAGGATTTCGGAGACGAACGCTGATTCAGAGATGAGAGAAGGGAACTTTCGAGAAGCTTCTTCGCGTAAAGAGACATGTTCTTGTGCTTGTTGCTGCTGCGTTTTGGAAGGCGTTGTGGTGGCATTCGACGACAATGGTGAGTTTTGCAGCTGCGCCTTCGATTGCTTCTTTTTCTGCTTCGAATTCGAGCTCGAAGGCATTATTTCACCCTGGGCTGTGCTGAGGGAAAAACTGAATCCTTTTTGCAAAACCCCTTTTAGCAGAGAGGGTTTTACTTTAGTGGAAACTCTAAGGAATCCAACAATGGAACACTTGAATTTTCAACACCTAACTCTATTTGAAAACTTTAACTATTTTAAATTATTAAAACATAAAAACACAAATTAACTAAAATCAAATATAATTAACTCTTAAATTGGTATAAATG
>Ga0123340_1006643_pt1 | contig 11044 bp, 5 predicted proteins | sample SirMexnodulemix_FD_89961 | JGI IMG/M metagenome (GOLD analysis project Ga0123340, IMG submission 89961) | Root nodule microbial communities of legume samples collected from Mexico - Siratro Mexico nodule mix | ecosystem: Host-associated > Plants > Roots > Nodule | place: Mexico: Nepantla... | reverse complement strand
TAATTTACATCTCTACTGCTTCAAAATGCATGGCCCTGTTACAGCATATTGGGCTGCATCGGCCCATATTCTTTTAAGATATCGAAATTATCATGGTATATGTTATTTACACCTTCCTATTTTAATAATTTACCCTAAACCCTAATTTACATCTCTACTGCTTCAAAATGCATGGCCATGTTACAGCATATTGGGCTGGATCGGCCCATATTCTTTTAAGATATCGAAATTATCATGGTATATGTTATTTACACCTCCCGATTTTACGAATTTGCCTCTGTTTCGTATTCTATTTCAAAATACTTTTTTTTAAAGTAGTTATTTGGAATATTAAATTTATATATAATATTCTGAAAATTTAATTTAAAAAAAAATTAAAAATTTTAAAATTTCTGAAAACACTTTCCATAAGTTTTAAACATTTTTAACCTTATTGAAAATTATTTTGCAAAATATTTTACAGAAATTTAATATTCTAAAATTGTTAAAAAAAATAACATCTGGGAAATTATTTTCTGGAATGTTAAACGCATTTTAAAAAATATTTCTCAAAATGGTAACAACAATTTAAAAGACTTTTTCGGAATATTGAAATATCTTTCAGAGAATACTTTTGGAACGTTGAATCTGCTTAACATTTTTGGAAATTTATCTTTTAAGTTGTTTTGTATTCAAACCTAATTTTAAATTATATTTTAAGGGAATCTCAAGGTAGAAGGAGGAAGCCTGTGAGGCAAGCAGTCTTTCCAGAAATGCATGATCATTATTTTAAAATTAGGAGGGGGTTTAAGGATTTTTCTTTAAAAAAAAGAAAAACAGTTATGTCTATGAAAAAGGAAGGTGTAACTAATAAAGGGCAATTACTTCGTGCATCCACAATTGGGTGAGACATTGTCTCATCTGGTTGTCCTTCACTGAATCACTGTTATCGCTATTACTAATGTCACTGTTGTACTATCACAGAAGAAGAACATTGTAAAAAATCTCGTTCTAACTACATGAAATATATTCTAGAATTTAAAAAAAAAATTATTATAAAAAATACATTTTGAAAGATATTATATAAATTCTAAAAAAAATCAAAAATCTTGTTCTAAAAAGTTTATTTCAAAAAAAATTATTCTGAAATTTTTGTTCAAGAAATGTTATCTGTTTCAAAAAGCGTTTGGAATGTAGAAGAGTAAAATAGTCATTTGACATTTGTGGGGGTACAGGTTCAAATTAAGGGATTGTAGGAAGCAATTTCCCCAATAAAGCCATTTTCATGTCCTCAGACTTCATACTGTCTCTTCATACACCTCCATGCTTTCTTTGTGCACTTCCATAATGAAAGCGAGGGTATCATTTTATATAATCTGAAATATAAATTTTAAAAAGATACTTTTGTCATTTTGAAATTATAGAGGTAAAGGAAAAAAAGTACGGAGGTGCAGGAAGAAGCCTTCCAAACTTCACACCAGTTTTGGATCCAAACCCGCAGAAAGCAATAACATTATACTATTCACTGGACCAAAAAACTGAAGACATCGTTCTTCAATCACAAGAAGTGGGAAACGAAACATTTTACATATTTGTTTTCACTTTTTCTCGAGTTGATGTTCCGAATATTAAGCTGTTATTATTTAATTTCTTTAAGAAATTATTATTAAGTTAATGTTTGATTAATTTAAATAATTATTTATTTTTGTCAAATTTTCACAAAAGCTTTTGAAAAAAAATGGTTATTCATTCTGTAAAAGTATCTTCCAAATACGCACTAACTAAATAATTTACAGTTTTAAAAGTTTTGTAAACTTTATTTTTCTTACGGGTAGACATGGGTTGAAATTTTAATAACAAAATATATTGTATACGAAATCTACATCAATTTAATTGTATCATTGATTTATATTTTTTAATCTAGTTTAAGTTTAGAATTAAATCAAATTAAATTAAATTCATAACCATTTAGTTAGGATAAAATTAAGGTTAAAATTGAGGCTATTATTTATGATAAATTTAAACTAAGTTTTGCTTGAATTAATTTAATTGTTACATTTTTTACTAAATAATTGATATATTTTAAAATTAAATTGTATTAATTATTGGAGTGCAAGATTATTTGCTATTTTTTATGAATTAATATTTTATTTATTTATAATGGAGTATAAAATAATTAATGTTAACTCCGAAAATATCGTTATAATACATAAACAGTTTTTACTTATACATGGTTTAAAAAAAAAAAATTATAATACGAGCTGATCATTAGGAAAGTAACATGAGTTGAATACAACAATATTTCTCCGCTATCTATTTTATTTCACAGAACTCACATGTAACTTTAGAATCATTTCATTTTAAAATTTATATTTTATTTTTTAATTATTCACACATTTAAATATGTAAAACAATAAAATATTTTTAATTTATGTCATCGTAAATTTTTTACACATTGCTTTCTTTTTAAAACAAAAATTATAAGTTAAAAGAAATAAAAAGAAAATTTAGACTGAAGTCTTGATAACCCGAACTTTATTTTATTTTTGTTTGGGAAAAAAGAAGATTTATCAGCTAATTAACTTAAATTCGTGGTCAGGAAATACGACTTCTTAAAAAAAAAAATTGATATGAAAGTCGTTAAAGTAGATGTCTAACTTCTGTATAAATTTTAATTCTCCATTGAAGTATCCGTCGACTTCTGAAAAGTGAATTCTTATTTCACGAATAACAATTTTTTTTTTCAAAATAATTTTGGTAAAATTTCTTTCGAAATATGCTGCCACTTTTCATATTATGCAACTCTGCTGCTTAATTTATATTCTTCTCTTTCTTACACTTTCACTTCTCAATCATGAACTCATTCTGAACCCCATGTTTCATTTCTCTCTCCTTCATAGAATTTCTCGTAGCTAATGTCAAAGTCCATAATCTCTGGTCATTTTTTTTATGGAAAATAGTAGTTTAACACTATTATTTATCCATCACTCCCATCTAACACTGTTTTTATTAATAAAATATTATAAATTAATAAAATAATAATATAATTTAATATTAAATGTCAAAATATTATTATTTTTTTTTATTGTTCTTCTACCGTGTCTTTATAATGGTATGCGATTCCCAATAAATTGAAGTAATAGAAAGTGGTTATGATAAAAAAAAATATGTTTCATAAGAATTAAAAAAGTATGTATTTATTGGTTAGAAGGTTGAGTCACATGTTGCACATCCATCCATGCATGTGCCAATAATGCAGAGCTGGATGAGGTGGTTCGAGACTGGTGGCTTGTCCAAGTTTGCATGGAAATTTCACGATGACCAAAAAGCTTTGCATGGAAAAAACAACCCTAAGGATTAGTTGTGACTTGGAAAGTCATTTGGAAAGCAAACTAAGAAGAGAAACGGTGTGAGATATACAAAGTGCATGAGCGGCAACAAAAGTTACAAGCTTTTATCAGAACGATCATTGATGTCTGTTCATTTCACTAGTCTAAAATCTCTACGTTGCCATAAACGGTTAAACATGACTCCATTGCCATTCTAGCACCAGACTGAAAACTGAAACATTGTTTTCATAAAAAAAATTTAAAGTCTCACTTATACTAAAAATAATGTCAAATGAGGTTTCCAGCTTTTCAAAATCACTGTCACTTTACTTATGGTTTTCATTTATTGTTCCAAATTTATCAGAACTACCGAGAGATGGTGAATAATGATTGATTTTTTTTGGTGGTGTATATGACATGTGGGAGGGTGTGTGTGGAAAGGGTTGGTACAGCATAAGGGATATGTTTCAGAAGATGACTTTATTGCAACCTGACCTTGTTTGCTTCACCCCACAATCTTGAAAGAACATTGCCATATTTCTCACTCATTCATTTCTTGGATAGTCGTACACGAAACCAACATTGGAGTAGATAGAGATGTTACTTATTTAACCAAACGATTTTGAGAGGAGCTAGAACAGAAGCACGTATGTGAATCCAAACAGTGGTATTAATTATTGAGGTTGCCCTTAAAAAGGTTATATCTACGTTATTGTTGCTGTTCCATATTGATATCAGATAATGCCACATCTTAGCTCAACCAAATTCTTTGTCTCCTTAGCACATGGTTTTGTTGGCAATGATTAAGCATTCATTTCGTAATTCTAAGCCACCCATATTCTTCCCTACGAACCCGTTTTCCTTTTTTGTAGTTTGGAAACCAACTTCAACTTGGTCTCATATCATATCTGGGAATTATTAAATTAAATAAACAATAGAAAGAGGCACCGATGAAACATCAATTTTTTGACAATGACAACGAGAGAACTTAAATCACATGAAGTTTTTACGAAGTTCTTCCCACTGATTTAATTTTATGTCAGTGGCCTTTATTGTTCACCTATAAGACCCTTTATAGTTTGATTATAATTTTATTTAACTGAACTAATTTATATTAATGTATCAACACATGATTAGATGATTGAAAATATTGATGTGACCAATGTGATTAAAATGATCAATTGATTCATCAGCAAACTCTTGTAAAAATAACATGGAGAATCTATCGGTAAGAATCCATTTAATTTTATATTAATTTAAACTAAAATAAAATAAAAAAACATTGGGTGTGAATAAACTATAAAGTAATAACTATCGGGTGAGTCAATGTGGAACGTTGAACGGAATTACCATAAACACAGTAACCTAATGAGGTGCCGATGCCAAAGTTCACGTCAGGTGGATTTATCATGCCACGTTAGTGTTCTCAAGTGGGCCAGTTCTGGACCGAATCTTAGGCCCATTAAAGGGCCCACTTGGCGTTCTGGCTGAAGATCCCATCCATCCATTTGTGTCCCACTTTTTTCCTTTGGATGAAGACTAGGCTTTCTCATATCTAACTTTTATTTTTCTCAGAGGAGAGACACTGAGACATCACCTAAAGTTTAGCATTAGCTAACAAAACCAACCACCTTTCTTTAAAAAAGAGGGCTTCAAATTATTAAAGTTCTGTTAGTCTACATGATGTTAAAGCATTAGGTTTACCTTATTGTGCTCTACACAGATCTTCTTGTGCTAGCTATTGATGGATCATTTTCACTAAATAAATAATTAATCAAAGCCAAGGTTTATGAAATTCAGTCATATACTATGGTTTAAAAAACATTAGTGTTATAATAACAATCGTGCTTCCATTTTTACACAACAATTAGTATCGGTTAAAGCACCAAAATAGTGATATTTAAAATGACATTTTCTTTGTATTTACGAAAATAGATAAATCCTATCGAAATGACGTGATTTTGTCTAAATTAAATTATAATTCGAACTTAATGCACCTGAATGGTGATTTAATTACACCAACAATGTTTTAATCTAAATCAATAAAAAAAGAATTTCATAAGAAGGTAATAAATTTTAATGTACTACAAATATTTTTTTTTTAACTTTGATGACTATGAAATTGTGTCACCATTACACACTTTTCATTCTATTTTTTTAACTGAAATAATGTCACGTAGATACAATTTTAATTAAAATTAAAAAAATAAAAATTAATATTAAGATAAAATCATACTATATAGACATAACTTATACTATATAGACATAACTTACTCATTTTTTTAAATAATAAAACACTCATTTTTCATAAATATAAAAAAAAATATTGCTTCATTTTGATGCTTTAACACATGAATATTATGTTATAAATTTATTTGTTTAGCATTTATTGTAATCCATAAAGTAGACTATATAATGTAATAATCCTCTATTGATGTGTATGGTGTGGATTGAGTGGTTTGTCCCTGAATAAAGTTCCCAGGATAACTAATGTTCATTGATGATGTTTCTCATAATTGGTAATGATTTAGGCTGTTTTGGGAAGCAAGTAGAAAACACATAAATAAAAACATAGTTAAGGAGGAGACAATAGTGGTAATTAACAGTATTAAATGTCTTGATGCACATTATAATGGGTGGAAAAAGGGATTCCAAAGCAAAACAAGGACCTCATCATCATGGCCCAAAAAAAAGTGTTATAAATGAGGCATGTAAGTTGTAACAGACACAGAATGGTAATACACTTATCTCAATCAATAATAAGCATATTTCATTATCACTTGTTTGTTTCTTGGCCACCGTTTTTTCAACAAAGTTTATGCAACAGTTGTAGCTGAAGGCGAATGAAGTGATAACGGATGAGGAGATCGAGGAAGACACATAATGATACTATTATTGAAGTTTGATTCCACACACATCACCAAGATCCACATGTTACCACAAACACCGAATTAGTCAACGTCTTGTATGTAACGGTGAAAAATTAATCACGTAAAAACCTAGGAATTTTGACTCCCATTACTGTTTTTTGAATTCCAATAAAAACTAATTAATCTCTCATCGCAGTACTTTTATATGGTGAAAACCGATGCACAATCAATTTATAATGTGAATATTTGCCAAGAATTTACTATTAGCCATGCCTTTCTTTGCTCCAATTTCAAAAAGACAAGATTGATACACTGATAGCAATTTGATTATATATACACTTGTATTGTATCTGAAATATCTTCGCATGATGTTATATTTGAAATGATATCTTAGCAGGTAGCTCATACATGGGTAATAATTTGAGTGAGACAGCCAAAAGTCTGTAAATTATTTTAGGGGTTAATTTTATTGCGATAATTAAATACGTATTTCACGGCAATTGTAACAATTTCCCATTAAATGCAACATCTATAGATTAAATTGAAATCTTAAATACTCCTTATGTATGATCTTATTTAACGAAAAAGAATACATTTTCTCTCTCTCAAAATATAATAATATTTTAATTACTTTTGCTTCATTCATGATATTTTTTAAAAATATTTTAACTGTTTTTTGTTCACTGATTAATTAACAAGGATATTTTAGTTAATATTAGAGTATTGGTAAAATATAATGTAATGAATTAATTTTTTAATGTATCAATTTATTGTTTGGTTTCATGGAATTCAAGACTCTTAAAAAATTAAACGTATGACATATTTATAAAAAAAAGTTATGATATTTTTTTTGAGGTATTTTGTAGTTTATTTTGTATGAACGTTAAGTTTGTATTAAATATTATGAATATGTGCCTTTTTATTAATGAATAATAAAATTAAAACTGCGGGTGATTATATTAAAAATACCTTAAAATCAGATAAAGTATATATTTTTCCTTATATAAAAGATTTATTTTTACCTTATTGTGACCTACCTATGTATATTTTTATTTATCCGCGTTTGTTTCTTGTATTTTCTCTATCAAACAAACAAATTTAGAGGGAAGTTCAGCAAAAGACAGATACATAAGTAATAATTACTCGTGGCTAGGATTTAATGATTCGGTTTATTTGTGACAATGTATTCATAATACTGTAGTTTTTGCAGCTATGACAGAGTAATAATAATAATAATAATAATAATGCAGCTTTGAATATGACAAGGTATAACAATTGCATTGTTATTTCAAGAACCCTTGTGATCATTGCTTTTTCTGCATATAGCTGCAATCACAATCTGATCATTATCCCACTTTGAAACTCTCCTTACAACACCATTGTATTACATAGGATATATAACATGTTCTATGTTACATAGTAAAAGGATACATATGTTTAATATAATGAAAAACATGCTAATTAAAGTAAGAAATGGTGATCTAATGATGTCTCGCAACAACATGTCAGGGTAGGCAAAAAATACGATAGAAGCACACGCCACACCAATCATCACAAGTCCACGTGAAGGTCAATAATAGAACGAGATTGGTTAACTGCGAAAGAAAGCAAAAAAAGTTGCACTAATATTCTAGTGTAGCCTGGTGTCGGTGTTAACAATAATCAAGTTGCAATCTTCTGTTCTTCACGTAATGTTTTTCATCTTTTAATATTTTGGATGAAAACTGGGTTGCATTGAATGTGTGGTTTTGAGAATTTTAAAGAAAGGAAGTGTGGGGGTGTGTCAAATGCAGGGGACAAAAACAAAGGACACATTACGGCCTTCTAAGGATTTTTATTTATAATTTTATGCAGATTTGTTAATTTCTAAGGACACTTAAAAGGGAAGGTTCCCTCCAACAGTTGTTCGTGCCGTGCATCTGGCTTCTTGCTAGCTTCGAAGGGCTCCATAACTGAATTTTGTATGCCATCTTCACTTTACAATTTTTTTAGCTATCTTGTAGACGTCAAAATTAACACTGTCATATTTGTTAGATTTTAAATTATTTTACTTAATATAAAAATATTTACGCATTGAATGCACGAATATTAATTGGGTATTGATTATTAATGAGTCCAAAATGGTTTCACATGCAACTCGTATAGTTACACCATTGCAGCACTAGGACAAGATAACATCTCTTCCATAAGTCCCAGATGAAACAGACTTCATCTCTGATAGATGTTCTGCGTCACAAGATGGCAGGGTATATATAATTATTCATTATTATTTCAAAAGAAGTTAAGTTTATTATTATTATTATTATTTATTATCGTTGTTGGCCCCTCCATACATAAATGTCAAACGGTTGAAATAATGACGATGATAATCACTATAAACAAAACAAAAGAATTATTTATACTTTTCATAAATGTACCTTGGATTTATGAAACTTTAAGATTAAGGAGTCTTCTAAACAAAGAAAAATTTTATGTGTGTGAAGAGTTGGAATCTGAACTCAAATTAATATATCATAAATAATATTTACTAAGAGAATTTTTCAATCTATTTTTTTACGTCCAACATTGGATGTTACGTTAGAAAATTAGAATGAAATATGCATTAAATGAATTTCGGTATTTTGAGTCGATAAATATTTAGAAATGGTCAGAAAGTATTGGGAGAAAGAATACGTGAGAGGAATTTTGAGTCAAAAGAGAGTCATGCAATTGTTGTGTTGGCTATCCGAAGGTGGGTGATGATGAAAAGAAATAAAAAAGAACAGAGTGAAACGTTTGAAACTACAAGTGTAAAAAGTAGATTTTGCTTAAACCACAAGTAAAAAGTAGATAATTGATTCTTAATGAGAATGAAGTTTCGTGCACATTATGAAGATCAATTGATGTTAGTTCCTCAATAAATGTTTCTGTGCATTATTTCCTTTTTGGTTCTTGTACACCAGGGTTTTGAAGATACAATCCAGGGCATTGAACTGGGCATAAGAACTAAAAAAAGGGGGTTTTAATTTATAATGGAGAGACAGGTAGGGTGTCACATAGGAAGAGGTTGTGGCTCTCAAACAAATCCTCATCCAAATGTGGTCTTTATCTTGGAGTTGTTGGATGTGGGAAAGGAAATTGATTGATTGAACCCCACCTTTCTAATGGTGCCATTAAAGTGGCTTCTGAAATTGGACCCACATTGGAGAAAAGATTGGGTGTGGTTACTCTTTCCTATGTAGATAAAAACCAAAGCATTTACTTCACTTTGGAGTTGCCCTTCCCCTTTTGTACCCACTGTTGAATCACTTGGATGGTGACCATAGTTAGTGCCTCCATCTTCTACCTTCAATTCTCTTCTCTCTTTTTATTTCACTTTAGCCTTTAACTATCAAGACCTTCTCATTTTTTTTTCTACAACCATGCCATCCCATTCCATTCCCAATTTTCTCAATATAGTTTATTTTATACTCGTGATAGTATTCTCGAAATTCAAATCTTAAATCACTTTATTGAGAACGGAAACTACTACCATTTGTATCAACCAAGATGATTTTAAGTAATTTATGTGATAAGTTACTTTAATTTTGATTTTTATCATTAATAATCTCAGTGATTAGTGATTCGTACTTGTTTCAAAATATTTATATTTGATGGCCCTGGTAAAAAGCATTTGATTAGGAATAAAAGCACATTTTTTTCTAAATTATAGAGCTAAAAAAATAATTTAAAACTTTTAGAACTAAAACTAAACTTATTTCATATTTAAAACAATATGAAATTAGAAATAACAATTTGTGTGAAAAATAAAATCAAACAAAAACATGTTTATAAAAACTTGCAACATTTGAAACACATTCATCGGTCTTTTTGTCACTAACTAGTGTATCTGAATTAAGCAACGTTATAATTTGTTTGATGTCTCTGTGTTGAGATTCATTCATGAAAATACGAGAACCCTTCTTTATTTTACATCAAGGTGAGTGATGCAGTGACTCTTATTCACTTGATACAAATCATAGAATATGTTACGTACTTTTCAACACAACGACCTAACATTAACTATTACCCCATTCATGTTGGCCATCCAAGTTTACAAAGTCTTATCTTCATTCTTCACCATTTAACATTGATATAGAAAAACTGATTGTGTAAAAAGACATAATAAAGCATAAGCATGTATATTTATGAGTGTACATAAATCAATAAATAAACATAATATAAATATAAATACACAAGGGCTACAAAATTATTTTTTGCTTTTAAATAGAGAAAAGTCATTTGGATTCCTTTCTTATTTATTATTATAATGTATTACTGAGCAGGTGGATATGAACTTCTCCTTTCCATATTTTATTTTTCATTTTACTCTAAAATCATACCAAACAAATCCTATACAAATCTCATTGTTTCAAGCAAATATGAAATTGTGACAAATATTTGAAGCTGGTGCACGTTCAGGGATTGCACTCTAATCATTTGAGAAAGAGTACAAAAATCATAAAAACGTATAACCCCACCACAAGACTTGTCACCGTTTTTTCCTCACTGAAGCCAGATTGAGTTGTGCACTGTAAATAAAAAATAAGTGAGTTTGTTTGTGTTTATTTAAAACTATTTATTTAATAAAATAAGTGTATTTTTTATATGTTTTTCTAGTTTGTTTATTTTAAAATTAAGCAGTTTTTTTATTTTAATAATAAATTGTTTATTTCTTAAATACGGGATTATTTAAAATAATATATACTATGTATTTGCATAAAAAAATGTAATATTAAAGAAATTGAAACACATTTATTTTGAATTGATTTTAATTCAAACTACTTTCATTTCTTCAAATTTTTTTATTTGAATGAATAGATTCAAATTTATTTAATTTTAATTTTT
>Ga0123340_1006642_pt1 | contig 11044 bp, 7 predicted proteins | sample SirMexnodulemix_FD_89961 | JGI IMG/M metagenome (GOLD analysis project Ga0123340, IMG submission 89961) | Root nodule microbial communities of legume samples collected from Mexico - Siratro Mexico nodule mix | ecosystem: Host-associated > Plants > Roots > Nodule | place: Mexico: Nepantla... | reverse complement strand
TATATATATAAAGTTAAATAAATTTAGATGCGCAAAATTTAAATTTATTAATTATTTCAAACATGCAACTAACATCGCAAACAATTTTTTTTTTATAAAAAACAACTAAAACTGTTAAATTTAATTTGTCCTAAACATGTTCATGTTTTTTTGTTTTGTTTTGCGGAAACATTTTTTTATTAATTATCTTAAAAGTTTTCAATAAACTTACCTGACAAAAAAATTCTTAATCATATACTAATTATTATTATTATATTTATGTTTCACAACAAGTCATATCTTTCGTCGTCCAAACCAACCATAATTCCATTTTCCAATTTCCAACAGTTTTTTTTTTTCTCCCGTCAATTGGTTTCTTTGAAAAGTGACTCGGCTAAAAGTTCCTTAAAGAAGGTCGTAGTTCGTACGACATAGCCAGCACACGATACTACAACTTCACAACGCGTAATTGTTTTACTTCGGAACAAAATAACTTTTTGAGCAGTGATGATTACTCCCACAAAAGTTCAACAACAAAGCAAAGTGTTTTCAACTTTATGTTTAGTTGAAAACACCTCCAGCTTTTTATCACGATTTTCTGATTGCTTGCGTACTTGGTGACGAATTGGAAAAGAATTATAGTATTGGTTCACGCTTTTAACAATCACATCTATTACTTTCATAATTAATTATATCAAAATATTAGCAAATAATTTTTTTCACCGATTACTAAAATTGTTTATTATGTCCTGCACCTTATAAAAATAACAAAAATTTCACAAATACATGAATCAATAAAACAGATAGTTATAAAAATAAAATATGTATTTTTTTTATCTCATGTTTTTCTATATCATTATATGTTCGCAATGTTATGACCGCAATTAAAAGAATCTTCACAAATTATCGGAGTAGAGTGAGATAGTATTCTCGTAATCTTACGAACGTTGAGTGCATATCCACTATATAAATTAATCAGACTAGATAAAAGATGTAATTCAGATATAATGTAATAAAAATTAAACAAAATAAGTGTCAATTTTTTATCAGTAAATAGTAAATTAAATGCATGTTTTTTCATATACATATACCGCTGCTCAACAAATTATAAAAAATAGAGTACAAAATAGTAATTCTTTTTAATTTTAGAAAATTTCCAAAGTTCAAATTTCAAGACAACAGAATTTAACAGATTTTATGTTCCCGTGGCCCCACGTAACCTTTAATTTCCTCCTCGTGAACAATAGAAATAAAAGTTGGTACTTCTTTTTGACAGATAAATCAAGTTGGTACTGTTCACCCTGTAAAATGCAAACAAAAATAATCTTTATAAAAGCTATTTAATTCTTTATAAATATTTTTCAATTAACATTACATTTTCTATTTTGGAGTTATATGAAAAACAAAACATGTGATATGTTAAGATAAGAGAAAGAAAAATTGGAGGAAAAACAACATGTACAATAATACGTATTTTATTTAATGAAAAGAAAAAGGAGAAAAGAATAATATTTAAAAAGTAAAATGTTTTTTTCCTTTTTTCCTTTCTCTTCAATACCAAAAATAGGGTGGGTTATTGACTTTCTGTCCTCTGTCTCACGTGGTAACTACAACGTGTTCTCTCCTACTGGTACGCCTTGAAAACTGATAGCTTGTCAGTGAAAAATTCGTAAGAGGATCAGTGAGTGAGTAGTAACGGTGTCAGTGTGAAGGGTCCAGAATCTGAGTTGTTGAACTTCCTTATATCTGTTGAATTCATACGATTACCGTGTCAGCGTCGGCAGCCAACCCATGTTGTGCGACCGTTTATCTTGCCGGTGCTATTTTATAAGATACGTGTAAGCTTTAAACCAATGTAAGTGTTCACACACACAAATATTACATTTTTTTGGTCGACGTTCACACCTATACACCTTATATATCATTCATTACTAACTACAATTAAACTCAGGCTACACTGGATGCTTTATTTGCAAATATATATATATACATAGGCCTATTTGTTAAACAGCCATCAACAAAGTACTTGATAATTGATAAATTGTACATTTCAAACTTTTCATCCATGGTACATTGAGATGGAAGTTATACAAACGATGGTAGCTCACTAATTAAAAGACCACTCTTTACACCCAAATGGATAAGAGTGCTCGTCTTTCTCTCGCTACAATTTCATCATTTAAAAAAATACTAATAGTAATAATAACGATAACTACAGCTATGTAGTTGTAACTCCACCAAGAATATTCGGGGAGGAAAAAATAATAAAGTTAATCCTGCATAAATTCAGACTTAGTTCACGTCACCACCGGGCTATCGTTCTTCTTGTTCATGATGTTCGCGAGAAGATAGCCGGAATACCCAATTGGAGAGTGACTTTCTTCTTGAAGATTGAACTCTTTTCCTGGTGCACCCGTTGTCGTGATTTGACTCTTGGACGAAGGTCTTCAAGCGTTTCATGGCTAGGTTTAGAGTTTCTTCAGACATGTTAGCAAAACACATCCGGAACCAACCAGGTTCGGTACAGTGGCAGGACGAGCCTGGGGATATGTTTAACCGAACCTCGTAGAGTATCTTCTTCCAGAGCTCCATCTCAGCTTCGAACGTGTTGGAATGGAGAAGGTGCCTCATGTCAACCCAACAAAACAAGCCTGCATTGTTGGTCTTAAGACAACTAATGCCTGCTTTCTGGAGGCCTGAAACAAGGTTTCTCTGACGTCGTTTCAGCCTCTTTAGGTTCTCCGAGATGTAGTTTTTGGTGAATTTCTTATCACCCAGCATGGCTGAGAGGAGGTACTGAGTTTGTGAGGAAACCAAGCCAAAGCTTGACATTTTTGTCGCAGCCGCCACAACGGCCTCGTTTTCAGAATAGATGGCGCCCACACGGAATCCTGGTAAACCCAAGTCTTTGGAGAGACTATACACAACGTGAACTCGGTCCCAAACTTTGGTATCATAATCGTTAAGGTCATTTCTCTCCTTAAGGATTTCCATGATGCTGACGAAGCCTGGGGAGTTGTAAACGGTACCGGAGTAAATCTCGTCGCTTATTAAATGCATGTTTTTGTCTTTTATGAAGTCAACGAGAAGGTTCAATTCACTCCGGGACATGGTAGTGCCTAGTGGGTTGGATGGGTTTGTCACCAACACGCCTTTGACTCTGAGGTTGCGCTTCTTCGCCTCTTGGTAAGCCTGTTGCAAAGCGGGTTCAGTGATTTGGAAGTTATTGGAGCTAGTACTTTGTATTGGAACGATCTCCACCCCAGTTCGCCACTTGAGATCTCTATCGAATCTGCACAAGCGCAAGCAACATCAGAGATATGTATGGGGAGCAAAAAGGAACTACCACGTGGGTATGTGTGTATGTATAATAGGATATATTGTATTTTCTTACGTCAAATCTTAGGAAAAAATAAGATCACGATCAAGTAGTGCATTTGTCTCTCGTAGTAGACAATAAATAAATAGGGTTTAGTTAATATTAATAGAGAGAGATTTACATAAAATTTAAACATATGTTATTTAAGATGTGAGATGATTCCTGTTTGTGGACATTATATTTATTGCAAAAGGGGCATGCAGAATGTTATATAGAGAAGATGAAATTAATACGCACCCAGGGTAATAAGGAGTAGGAAGGAGGAATGCCTCTCCTTGTTCAGCAAGGCAAAACATAAGGGTCTCATTTGCTGACGTGGCACCAGCTGTTAGAACAATGTGGTTAGGATCAAAAGTAACTTTGTTTCCTCGAATCTCTGCCATGAAGTCTACCAATGCCTTCTTGAAGGAAGGGAGGCCATGGTAGTCCTGGAACAGAGCAAGCTCTCGGAATATGGATTTGCCATCGCTCTTGAATCCCGCCACGTCGGGGTTTTTAGCGAGCCAAGACTCTAGGAGATCGAAAGAGAGCTGAAAAAAATGACAAAAAATTTCATTAACTCACCACCTTAATTATTAGGATGTCACTCAATAAAGCTTGATAAGATGGCATGTCGAAGCTGTAGCTAGATTCATATTACGCAAAAGCGTACAGTGAATTCTGCTTCCTTGTTTCTTTTCCGTAGTATTTTTGTCTTTTTATTAATTATTATTCACAATAATAGAAGGTGACTATATGTAAGATTCAATAAATAATAGTTACAACAAGAATTAACCCTAACCTGATTCTCTGCAAGACCCATCTGAATAATTCCTTCGGGATTCAGAATCTCATTGTAAGGGTTTTTCTCGTATTCCTGCCAACCTAGGAAGTATGAGGAATCTTGGCCATGAGAGTTGCATGTGGCTTTTGTAGACAATAACTTCATTTTTTGTTTTTTCGGGAAAGAGAGGAAAAGGATGAAAGAGGGTATCTAAGATTTTTTATCTGAAAAGAACTATGGGGGGATTAAATTGAGGCCCCTAGAAAAGGAGAAAGGTTCAAGCAATAGAATAGCTTGCAAAAGCGATTTGAAGAAAGAATGTCCAGGGAAGTGAAGGTTCTAACTCTTGATCCTTTTGTACTAAAATGTTGAAGAGGATTGGTGGGGGAAGTGGTGCATAAGGATGGTATTTATATGTGCCAATTGGTGGGGGAAGAAGGACATATGCGGGGTCATGGACATATGCCAAAATCACATTGGCACATAGGGCCACGTGATGTTAAATATGACACTTTTGACCAAGTAGTGTCTCTTTGCTTACGAGGAGAGAGAATTGCTTAGGAGAGAGAAAAGAGGAGGCAAATCCCTTCAAATGAATGTGTTAATTGTACGCACTTTGTCCACCGCCCATCATTCTATCAACTTTAGAAATTATTAATTACTCATCAAACTTCAAAAATATATAAATTTAATTATTTTATCAACTTTAACCATAAACGTTATCATTAAATATTAAGTAAAATAATTAAAAACAATATAATAAGTTATGTAAATTTTGTTTTTTTTATTACTTTCACAACAGCAAAAAATATTATTAAATAAGTATGTTGCTCGGGAACACTCCCGCGTGGTATACAACACAAGACATCCTGAGTTTTTTTTTTCTTATGTTTCAATTTTTTTATATCAATTCAATCATACATTTTGCCACCTTTTATTCATAACTCAACTGGTTATATATTTTTGAAAATAAATAAAATATACATGAACAGCAAAAAAAGATTGTATTGTATGAATTATAAATGAATTAGTCGGCTAGAATAGAAGGGATAATTCAGTAAAAGAAAGAGAAAGAAACAAAAATGGTGTAAGGTGATGGGAAGGGGATACAGTAGAGTTTGTAGCGGCACTATACGAACAGCATACCGACAGGAAATTACATGAAAAATGGGTAGAGACCCCACACGGTCCAGAAAGCTTAATTTGGATCCTAGGCTACCCACAGCATGGACCGCAATGCTCCCTGGTTGCCCTCTGATTTTGTCGGCCAATTTCTTCCATCAGCTCCCTCTGTTTCTTTTCTTAGCTAGCGTCTTCTAATATTTTGCTTCGGGCAGGCTAACACATATGTTACCCAGCTAAAGATCGTGTCACGTAACCATATAACTAAATCAACTATCAAAATGTGATCAAGCGAACGTAATGAATAGTAGTGTTGAAGTATAATCTTTTTAAAATTTATTGCATTTCTAAAGTGTTGCTTTGTGTTAATGCTGCCTAGTTATAATATTACTTTCTTCTTCACTTATCCCTTTCATACTTACCGTTAAGTTATTTACGAATATAACAGAAATCGAAAATTTTGTTTTGACAGTGTGTGAATGTCAATGTATAACGCATTCATATTGGATGTTTTGATTAAGATTTTGGTGGAACTGATGCTGAATGAAAATTGAAATATTTTTTTGAAAAACTATTTGTATTTAAAAATGATATTCAAAGTAAGCAGTTTACTTTTTATGATGAAGTAACGAGCATGTGTGATTAAACACACGTATGCTTTAATTTTATTGCTAAGAAACACATTTTTTTTTTTGTTTATTTAATGAAAAGACTGACTTTCTACCTCTGGAGGGATGAAAGCTGATGAGGGTTGTCCTCCACGGTTCTTCACTACAAGAGGCACAATTTATCTTAATTAACGGAAGCAAAAATGATGTTTATAAGTTTTACAAACCCCGTAAATGTGTATCATTAGCAAAACGCCTTTAGTTTTCCAGCTACATGATTTCTGGATATTCAATTTCATTGGCGGCACTTAACAAAGTCATGAAGTTAGAAGTAAATAACCTCTTTCGAATCGCTTCAGCCTTTTAGCTCTTGTTAAGTAGTAAATTTTAGTGAAAGCGAGATCATCGATTTTTAAGTAAATAAAGTGGTTAAAGTGACGGTAGTTAATCTCTCTGTGTCCTTATATAGAAATTGTTTGATGCAAAGAGAGCAAACCTAACTGGGTTGGTAAGGTAGTCAATTGGTAACTGCGGATCCACGAGTTATCCGCTCACTGATTTGCATAGCCCCAGTTTCCTTCTACCCCTTGTTTACATTATTTTGTTTTGTTTAAATAATTTTATTTTCCCCTTTATGTTTATCATTGTGATGACTTGTAAGAAAGGCAAACGACAAGTAATGATGTAGATAACCTTAACTAGCAACTAAAAGCGAAGACTGTATCAAGTATCATGTTACGCGGTTTGATAATATGGGGGGATGGGAGGGTCTTTTTCACACTTTATATGCTCTTTCCCTCGTGCGTTTTTTGCTGGATTACAACTCTTTCACGATGAAAAGAGTTTGAAATAAAGAGTTTAAATGATAATGATCCATTACACGGTAAAATGTGCTTCGATATGTGGATTAATTCAAAACCATGAAAAGGCTAAAGACATTAATCATATCAAGCATCAAACTAGACATTGTTCATTAGGGCATTATGTCATCAAATTGAGTTTGCGGCGAAGGTGTGATAATGCTTGTTACATACGAAACTAAAAAGTGTTACTTATTATTGGTGTTATAAATTATATTAATTAACCATGTCAACAAATTTAAGATCATAGTATTCGGATAAGAAAGAAGACCTATGTTACTTTTATTCTTTAACTTCGATAGGATAATTTAATGTAATGTATTTAAACATCTTACACAGCTTATAAATTAAAATAAAAGATGTTATTATATGTATCAATCTTTTTTTCTTACCTGACTGAAACACATATTTTCAATAAATATCAACGAACTTGATACATAAAAATGCAGCTAAACTTTGTTAGTATATAACCATATTAATGTAAGTTATATATACCGTTTATGCTAATAGTTTAAATTATACTAATATAAGTTATTATATTAATAAAACAATCTTAACGTTTAAATTTTGTTCATTGATAAATGATAAATTTTATTGTGCAAGTACAAAAGCATTTATTGTTTAAAATATTAAACTATTGTTTGCTTTCGAAATTTCAAAAGATTGATTTTAGATTGGGGAGAACCCTTGACCATTAATTACGTTGATTTGAAACAGTAAGCGTGATAAAAGTTTACATTAATTAAGTTGGCCTATAGTGATATTAGTACAGGAGATGTTGGGCTCTATACATAGTATAGCGTGGTCGAATTCGTACACTCAACTAAATGAAAATGGATAACTAAATTTGACATTTTGAAAATGAGTTCCATCTCCGACCAATTTTATGCAAGATCGTGAAAACTATGCTATAGACTTAGTTTATATGACATTTTTAGTCAATGACATTTGACTTACTTGCTAAGTATTGTTTCTCTGTCTCTTTTTAAAATAATGCATACCACAATTTTAATGAATATACTAGAATTATTACACTAACTTCCGACAATGAAAGTTTGAAAAAGTAAAACCCGAGATTCTGACGTCCATAAAGTTTTTCAAAACAATACTTTTCTTTAAGATCTTTTTTTATACTTTGTGAAACTGTATTTATAAACTTTACAAGAAATAATTTTTATTTTTTTTATAATTTTTTTAAAGTCTTACAAAACATTTCTACAAAATATAAAGTATTATAAATAGCTTAAAGATTTAAGCACTTCACATATAAAATATCTATATGGTACTGTTTTTATGGATTTTTAAAATTTAGAATGCATGGAAATTTAATATTTCAATTTAAGGTTTTATATCTAAGTTAAAAATGAGATAATTTTACAGATTATTTGATAGTGAAAAAAGTGGGGGTAAATGTTAAAATGTGAAGAAAAAGGAACACGTACGGGTAATTTTTAAGGATTCCAAGTAATCGAAGGAAGGCTTTGAAGACTTTTTTTTTTTCATGTAGAATATTTGCTTGCTTCTAAACGAACCATAAGTGATAGTTTTAAATTAACCTCACTCTCTCATAAAAAATTAACTCCATTAAATAAATGCAAGGAATCAAATTTGAAAGCGACCTAAACAAAGATGAATGGGATGCTCTAGAGTAAAGACAAAGTAGTTCAAAGTCCCCACCCCTTAATTTCACTCTGGCAATCTAGAAATTAATAATGTGAATTAGTGCATTGAGGAATTAATAATGTTGTCCAAATTCATGGACAAGGCTGGGAATAGGGTACCCCATATAATTCTTTCCAAGCAAACAACAACAAATACGGTCTTTCATTGAGGTAGAACGAACTGATTGATGCAATTGCTTATATTTTTAACTCCAACATAAACAACTCATGAAAGCAGTGTTACATGGACAACAAAACTAAAGACGTGAAACAAAAATCCTTCCAATTTTGTTACACCCAACATTGGAACACCCCAAATCAATGAATCATTATTAGTAAAATTCCAAAACATGCTTTATTTCTTCTTCATTAGATAGGAAATCATGCATAGATGCCTACGGAAGGTTTCGAGTTGCTCTGGCGAATAACAAATAACTATTTTTTTTAGAAAATATTACTTATTTTAAGTGAGAATTCTTTTAAACTACCTTCTTTTTCTAACCTTTTAATTAATATTAAACAACCCACAAATTAATTTTACGAATTTCATGTTACAAATGTTCAATCTTATATATACACTAAGATTTGAGGTAAGACTATACGCATAGGTTAAGAATTTGCCCAAAATGTTTGCAATAATACACGATGCTAACACTAGTTCATTATTCAGTCACTTACTATAAGACATTTTCATGATCTACATTTCTGATTGCTCCCTTTATTCAATGTAGTAGGTTCCTTGGGACCCTGTCCATTCTCAATGCTTCTCTATCTTACTGGTGACTTCTCAGTGAACAAAAAAATTTGGTCAATGATAGTCATATCCATTAATTAGTAATTGAGGTCAACGAAAATTACCTCTACCAACTTTAATAAATATATTTCTCACTCAAAATCGTAATACAAGAGAGATCAAGACTTAAATTCAAATAACGAAGAAAGGATATGAATTTTCAATATTTGAAGTGCATTTCTCCAACCACTGTCTTGAATAAAATTCCTATCATATTGGACTCGGTCAACAATAGTCTTGATGAGATAAATGTGTGCTTCACATTGGAGGTTTTAATATAGCTCCTTTTTTAAGGTAGAACACTTATATATGTGAACTTTAAATTAAATTTCAGCAGGGTTTCATGGCTTGTCCCACGTTTTTTTTTTTTGACAAATTTAAGGAGGTTAAAAGAGTTCAAATTAAAACTATCATTTTTCCTTCACATAAAAATAATTGATTAAATTTTAATCGAGTATATTAGTGGATGGATTGGTTACTGATTTGTCTGTGTGCACTCTTTAATTATTTATAAATTGTAATTATAATGTTAAAATCAAATTCATTTAAATGCATTTTTCTGCTGAATGTATGTGGAATGTATTTACATTAGTATTCGATTTTAAATTATCATACAGAGTTCATAATAATCACTTTAAAATATTATTTAATATAATTTCTAATTGGTTGATATCTTTTTTATTCTTTAAATTTAACTAAATGTATATGTATACATCAATTCCTCCTACTAATTTCCCTTTCTTTCGTAGTGTCGTATCAACAGTTGATTTCTTCCTCCAATCAAGTTTTCTTGTTGGATTTATATCAAATTACATTTAAGAAAAAAATTGCTTTATTATTTAACATATGAAAAAATTAATAAGAGTGGTTGTTATAGTTTTATCAATAATTTCGAATTCTCGTGAAAAGCATGATATCCAGTCCTAAGAATCAATTCTGGAAAGATCCTTCATTAAAATTAAATAAGAAATTTACTTGAATAAAAGTAATAGAAATTATAATTAATAATAAAAAATGTTAGCAAAAAGAAATAAAAATGGCGACATGGCACCAAAAGGATCTTCTTCAGCCACATGCGAGAGGCGCGCCCCACCAACGTGGACATTGCTGTTCACACTCTTCTTGCGGGCCGCACTATATGTTCATTTTCATTATGCCCCACTTCCACTATATTATTTCTCTATTTTTCTCTAATTTAAAATGCATGAATTAAAAAATAATAATTTTCTATTTTATTACATTTTCTCTTTATTTATTGTTTTAATATTTTTATATTATTATTTCTCTCTCTTTTAATATAAACTTTTAATTAACATAACAATAATATTATTATTATAAGTTTTTCAAATAATAAATATATGGTCATACCAGCAGTGGATAATCTTCTATTTAATTTGGGATTGGACCAGACACGTAAGGGAACAGTGAATTTGAAAGGTTGTTTATCTTCCTCATGTTAGTTTATGAATGTTACACGACTTTTTGTTTTAACTTAAGTGATATTGCTGCAAGAAAAACTTTTAATTTAGGAAATTTGAAACTGAAAATGTTTTTTTTTATTTCTTTTTTAAAAAATATATTTTTTAAGATTATTATTTTTATTTTCTTAACTACATTTTCCCAAAAATTAAGTCCCCATTTATCTAGTGGAGTGGGGATATGACTCCTTCCAATAATACACAAGTGTCAGAGACGGAACTATTATTTCTATTTTAAATTAAGATGATGACATTTCTCTTAATATCTACATAATAATACTTAATTAATATTTTTTCATTAAAATATTTTATTTTCTTTTTAAAATTTATTATTATGAAGATTATGATAATCTTTACTATTTGAAATAAATAAGTCTTTGTTGTAAAAATAATTATATTAT
>Ga0123340_1006641_pt1 | contig 11046 bp, 10 predicted proteins | sample SirMexnodulemix_FD_89961 | JGI IMG/M metagenome (GOLD analysis project Ga0123340, IMG submission 89961) | Root nodule microbial communities of legume samples collected from Mexico - Siratro Mexico nodule mix | ecosystem: Host-associated > Plants > Roots > Nodule | place: Mexico: Nepantla... | reverse complement strand
GTTACATATATATTGATATATAAAATGTTCTTTATAAAAATTCAAAATTAAAGATATTATGGTTACTTTATTTTTAAAATAACTTTTACAACTACAAACTAAGTAAAAATATAAATTATAAAATAATTACGATTTTATATATTGTGTTAGATAAAAATAAATAAACAGCAGCAGCAGCAGGTAAAAGTAAATGTAAATCACCATGAAACACCGTTATCTTCTCTTATTACAATTTACTTCTTCCAAGGATTTGATCGAATTAGGAGAAAAAGAGAAAAGGGTGTCCCACTATAAAATCTTTGGTCTTTACATTTTTTTATACAAATTATTAGTATGAAAGCAAAATAAATTGGCCACAGATTTGCTAACTTACAAGACTAAGACTTAAAGGGATCAGTTTACTAACCTTTTAAAAATGAGAAAAGAATCATAATTATATTATTAAAATACTATCTCAGAGAACTCCTAGAATTTGATAATTCATCATATCGAACAGATAAGAATAGTGGAAACAGTGCTGATAGAACAAAATAAACCCCCTCAAAATATTAACAATTATTATGAAAAATTATCAACAAAATCATATATTTGCTGGAAGAAACATGGTCCTCCCCTGACAAAAATAAACTACAAAGGCATTAAATGTGGTACTGTGAAGCACATTTTACCCATTTCGGGAACTTAGGGTGGAAGGCAGCTAAAGAAATAGGGAGTTTATCAGCTACAAAAAGAATGAAAAAATACCAAATGATTGGGAAAGATACAATTAAACAAAATATACAAAAAGGTGGGGGGAGGTCAGATGATGGTTTCCATCTATGTATAAATAGTTAAAATACATATCTATTATGGCAATCTTGTACCACTAGCATCCAGCAGCTCTCAAGAATTTATCAAAGGGGCTTGCAGGTGGTAGTTTTAAAGAATGTTGTTGACCAAAATCATATGAACAGGGACGAACTTGATATTGTGCTTGAAATTGCTGCTGATTTACCAACTTCAGATCACCTTCTGAATACTCCAGTGTCTACACAATAGCACCGCAACAAATAATAATCCTTTCAATGTTAACAAACAACTTTATGTCTAATCTGAACTTTGGACCGATTATTATGCATGGTGCAATGGTGTCCACTCCACAAATTGAAAAAATAAAAAAATAAAAAAATAAATGGACTTTTTACCTACATTTTCATACGTTCTCCAAGTATATCGTTTAAACTAGTGAATGATTTTTTTTTGGGTCTGAGAGTGCTTTCATCTTTTCAGTATTTATTTTCTAATAATAGTAATTTGATCATTGGTTAATTCACAAGCTACGTAAACCAGGACATGGATACTCCAAAGAATCAACTGAAAGAAAAATTATTCTTTCACTGTATATTTTTCTTTTGCTGTAAAAAGAAAGTTTCATGTTAAGAAAACATACTAACCTTAATTGGCAAAGGGGAAACTTTCAGTTCATTTTCACTTGAAAGAACTATTGCCCTAGTCTCCTGCTGGTGCTTGAAACTGTGAAGAACTGACATCTTCTTTTGTTTTCCAGTTACAAGTGCCTCACACTGGTTCTTCATTTGGTCATAAGGCACAGGAGTTGATGAAATGGGGAAACTTGCCACTTGTCGTGCAGTTTCCAATACCTATACATAAATGATCCACATAGCATCTTTAAAAATTTCACTCTCCAGCAGAAAATACAACATTGCTTTAAAAATACAATCACATGATCAAGCAGCCTGAACTAAATATAAAATCATATCTTTAACAGAAGAAATCCAGTTTTGATTCTCCAGCTGAAGCATACAAGATTGACTTAAATACAATCACATAACCAAACAGCTAAAACTAAAAATAAAAGCATATCATAATTTTACCGATTGTAAGAGTTGATTAACGCTTAGAATATCTAGGTTATTGCTAGATAGTGATGATTTACGATCTGACTGACTTCCACTCGGTTCAAGCCGGATCTCTTCATCCATCAAAGCCCCAGGATTTACAATCTAGAAACAACATGTCATAGTATTGAGACAGAAAAAACTTCTAAAACCACTTAAATGAAAATACAATTTTGAGGAATTTTACCTCATCAAAATCTGGGAACTCAATCTGAGCAAGTGGAGAAGACTGCCCTGGTGTCTCCATAAACAAAGGAGGTCCCAGTGGATAGGCATCATCAGGGGAAAACCCCTGTACAAGTTGCTTTTTTATGGTTGACAACTCGTCCTGGTTAAAATGGAAAAGTCATGTTATTTACATTTACCACTATTCAAATTTTCCTTGGCAAAACTCAACTGCAACTATTTTTTATGACATTCTGCATACTTAATATAATATTTGCAAGTATCTTTTATCCAGAGTAAAATATTGGTTTGAGCGATAGTTTTTAGAATAAATGCATGTGCATGAACATCGGGGTGCATAACTTCAAATGCAGAAAATTGAATCAAACACAGCCAATTAGCCATTTAAAGTAAATATTTCTAAATAGCATATCAAAGCGTTATTTGTCAAACCCACTAAACCGGATGATGTAAAGGCTTTTCAATCCGTGATAAATTATTTTGCTCACTTACTGATGATGGCTTTCTAACTAGTTTGTTCTTTATTAAGGCAATGCCACCTTTGTAATTTCTAATAAAAAGCAGAAAGTAAGTCGTTATTCTATCCTTGAACCAAAAGTCAGTGGCCATAACATCAATTCCAAATTAGCAATTCAACCATCTCATGTTCAGTAAAAAGCTTGAGCAAAACATTTTCACCATTTAAGCCAATAACTATGATGCGATTTCTGGTTGATGTGTTTAACCAATGGAAAACTGAAAATACAGTGGTGTCTACTTCATCCTCCTAACCCTGGCTACTTCCCAACCATGAATCTAAGCAATTGAGATAAAGTCATATTACCTCTGATAATTCTGAAAATTTAGTCAGGAAGAATGATATTACAGTCTCTTTCAATTCGTTATCATCCAATTTTACTTCTGACAGTGTCTTCATGGCTAAAACATCATCTTCCTGAGATCCATAAACTATCTTCTGTGAGTCTATATAAACAGCACACAGCCTGACATCATCGACCAACTCAAGGAAAGGATCTACCTGTGGTTTATAACACAAATTAATTTACCTTATTACTATTTTAAAAAAACATGTAATAAAATTCAATTTTGAAAAGCAAGCTGAAAAATGAGGTGATGCAATGGAGAACAAGATAAGCCATTAGGGGAAGAAACTAACAGTTGTATTTGTTAAGGACGCTTTAACTTTTGGAATTAGCTCGGGAAAATTCCCTGCCCTGGCTGAGAATATGAGCATGTATGATGCCAAAGTGAAAAGAGACCTCCTACGAGATGGTTGTAAACCTCCTTTAACAGGCATGTAGACAACAAGCATGTCAGAAAATTTGCAGCATAAAACTATTATCTCATTTAATTTAGTTATAATAAAAAAAGAAATAACCCCATCTCTACCCCCCCAAGGCAACCCAAAGTGGCTGCAAATAAGACGACTTTCCAACAAGTATTCAAACCGCACCTTAAGAAGTTGAGGCAAGCGATATATGTATGAAAATGAGCTATAGGCTTAGACACTATACCAGATTTTATCTTAAAACAACTCAAATTAAGTTCTCAACAGGAATTTAAATTGCACCCCTGATAATTGAGGCAGGTAATCTGGACTTTGCAACATTAGACAATTTGTATTTGTCCGGATCAAGTTGGATGTAGTAATAATTGTGCAAAGAAGGAAGCTTGTCAAGATAAAATAAATCACTTATATGTTCAACTGACCTTCTTGATCCAAAGAGAGGCTCATGAGGGAAAATGCCAGTTGGAAACATCTTACTAAAGCCATGTAACTGGATGTCTGTTGAAAGTAATTCACATCATCACCAAGAAGTTAGACAAATTAATTAGTTAATTAAATTATTTGGTTCATATGCTATTGGATTAATAAAAGAAATTAAGAAAATATGGTGTGTCTTTTTTCATTGCCAGAAAGATTACAACAGTCAAAATGGTGGTCACTACCCCTAAATATAGTTAATAATTTCGCACCAAATTGAAATACCCATTGATAGCTGTTCTTGACCTAGGTAATGAGGTAATAGTGTGAGAATATTAACGGGGCAGCTTTATAATAATAGAAGATTAAGATATCACAGTAGAAGTTACCCCGGCAGCAGTCAACTGGTTATTGAAAATGTAAACTGTGATAAATAATTAACAATTAAAGAAAATGAACAAAAACATTAGTTTATTGTATGTAGCGACTTTAAATCTAAAAGACCATGATCTTTACATTTCATTATTTTACCAATCTCACCTTTGAACGAGTGAACAATAAAGCAATGCTATAAGTGTGAGCCATTGCCTCAAAATTTGCAGGGCCACCGTCCATAGATGTTGCCTGAATCCAGATCGAAGAAAGCAAGAGACTCACTTGGTGACTGCTTAACCGAAAAGAGCTTAGCTCCTGAAAATTTATGAGTTAAATCATGCAATATTTGATTAGCAATTACAGCAAAAGAAACATCAACTGTCCTCTCTATTTTAGAAAAATTAAAAATATAACCTAAACTAACTGAATAACTTCCTAGGACAACTAATATAATTGGAATTAATAAAGCTTGTATAAAGTATAAACCAAGAAGATTAGGCACTGCCAGCAGCATTTCCTACATGTCTACTAAATCAATTAATAACGATGAAAAGAATAAACAAAAATTCCCCATACATGTTTTCCATTCGTTAGAGCACCAGAAAAGTTGTGAAAATGGTATGGATGAATTGCATATTTCTCACGAACACCAACTACCACCTTTCCTTCCACGTGTTTCCCATTCATATACTCTTCTCCTAAAAGACTTTCATGCTTAATGGAGAAGCTTTCGCTTGGTACCTTCTCAAACACCTTTGTTTTTTTGTCTAATTGGGGAGAAAACGGCAATGGCATAAGCACTACAGAAAAGATGCTGTGTGCTCCAACTCGTGTTTCATGATCAGAGTGAGCCATGGCCAGGAGCAATTGATGAAACAAGGCATCAGGGAAAGCCTGAAAGGACAAAAAATTACCCAAAAGTTTATATAGATTTACTATGAAGCATATAGAAAAGTTCATTTCCAATCATAGTAACTAAGAATACTTGCCTTCTTGTAATATGATACATTAGGGATGGACGTGATTAGCTTTGCAGTTTGATAAACAGCAGAAATTGTCGTTCTTGCTATGGTAGTTGTAGTTGAGATATTCTCTAACACCACAGCCATCAAATCAAGAATGGGTCCTACATCCCCAACCTGTCATTCTCAAAGTGTTATAACGGAAGCAGAATAAAGTTTGAAAGACAAACAAAATGATTATTCATACCTTGTTGGAAAGATGTAATATACACATTTCTAAGGCAAATTGAAGTTCAGTATTCAACTTAAACCCATCATTTTCAAAGCTGGAATCTTCAGCTGAATTTTGCATAGACTTCCTTAAATGTTTAATTAGTTCAGATATTGCACCGAGTATTGCGACTGAAGCCTGTTGCTTCACATTTTGTGCAAGTTTTGTTGCCGTGTTAATAATATTAATCTGAACTATAGGCTGCTTAGCAACACTTTTATGATCCAAGTGCTTGACCAAAACGGACAACAGAAGACAGGAATTATCTCCTAGTGTGTAAAAAGAGATAATCAATATACTGTAATAAGAGAAAAGATCTTTTTCAAGAAAAATCACACCACTAAGTATTGCAGGGTTACCTGATTCTGCTAAAAGAGATTGTAAGTACATCAAAACATGAGCAGCAACTCCTTTTTCAGAAGACCATTGATTTTCAGAATCAAAATAATGAAAAACAGGTTCAAGAACACGCCTTAAAGTTGTAGCTTCCCTTGCTAATTTGACCATATTATACAAGCAGACCTTTGACCAGTATGTAGGATCTTTAGCAGTATCCCTGTAAAATGTGTAACGCATAAGGGCTTTGGAACCATGACTGTTGGCTTCATAATAAGGGGTGGGGAAGAAGAATAAGGTATGACATACAACACAAAGTCCATCTCATTGCCAGTCACAGCTTTCAGCAACAAAGGATCCTTCTTAGTGATATCTGTTAAAGAGTCCTCTACTTTAGGAAATCCCTGTACTAGAGGGTCCAGGGACTCAGAATTCCTCGTATCTTCCATGGAAGATTTGGAGTTAGATTGGAGATTCGTGTAATTCTCCAAAGTCACTGATATAATCTATTTTAAAGCCCAGCCGGCCAACCAAGTAAAAGAAAATAATTAGATAGCCAAAATTTTAAATACACAAATTTAGGTTCAAAATTTGGAAAAATAAATTAGCAAATCAAACTTCAAAGAAATGCATCCCTTTCTTATAATCTCTTCTTGTACTATTGAACAACAATTGAACGAGTAAAATTAAGGAAGTAGTACTCACTTCATCCAAAACCATTGAAAGATGTGAGTGCTCACCCATGAAACGCACCTAGCCAAAGAAAAAGGGTGGAAAACAACAGGTATTAATAACAAGAGAATGTACAAGTGACCTACAAGGCTATTGACATACTATTGTAGGAACGAGGTAACCACTAACTAGTTCAAATTATTTAAATCTTACTCTTACAGTCATTTACAAAGGCAGTCACTCTATCGTTTTACAGCTAAATAACCATATAACGTGATCAGTGATCACTAAAACTGCTAAGGAACATATATTAATCGTCATCCTCTAGTTTACATTCTATTCATATGCAAAGAGTTCTTATTCATAAAAGATAGTTAAGTGGTTACTTGTGTGTATTCAATCAATAATGAAAAGAGAACCTCGAATGCTATTTAAGTCAAATTAAAGGAATGAATGAGCAATTTCCAAGAGACATAACCAATAAACCAGAGAAAGGAACAGTACCATATAGGATAGAGCTTGTAGTCCAGCTGAACGTAGACGCAGAGCTCGGTCATCTTCCCCCACTTCTTGAGCCAATTGGCACAGCTTAGGAATAAAACCCTCTAAGTTGAACATGTATGTGCCGTCTGTCTATTTTAACTTAAAAAAGTCAGTATAGCAAAAACTCATGCCTTTCAAAAACAGTCTGAAAAAAAATAAAATTATGCTAGGTTCTGAAAAATGCTATATATAGCAAGTAGCCAGACTATAAATGCAGTTATCCCCAACAAGCCCCACAAGGGAAACTGTGATTTTTGAGCTCCAGTCCTATCCATTTTCACTACCTTCATGAACTTTCACCCAGAGACAAGATACTTAAATTTAAGCAAAGAATTCAAAAGGTATGTTAGATATCTCTGACTATGAACCATCCAGAGAAGTTAATCCCACAGGGATGATAATTCCATCAGGTCAGAAAGGTTTAATAACCAAATACCTGGCAATCTAGAAAATCAAAAAGAATGTTGCAGCCTAAGATCCTGATTTCATCTGTTTGGGTTTGCTCTAGAAGAGTCCGAATAATATCTAACAAACTACCAGCAAAAAGCGGCCTGCAAAATTAGGATTTGTCATTTGAATACCATCACATATTTCAAATAAAAAGAAGAGGCAATAGCAATCAAACAATAGATATCAAAGGAACCACGACTTCTTTGTATAAGAAAAACTATTGACATGGTTTTATATTACCTCAAATCTGTAAAATCACCAATGTTATACGAGAAAAAAAGGTTTGAAATGAGATCATGTTTTATATCCTTTTCTTGCTCACAAACTTTAGGATATTCAGATCATTGCACACTCATTGTAAATAATAATAGAAAAGGAAATTGCTTAGTAAACAATTCATCATTAGTTCAGTGAATTAAGATTGATGTGGTAGTTAAAAGAGTGGGTCATGCTAACAAGTGCCGTGAGGGCACCGGTTAAAGAGCATTAAATACAGCCAATTAAATGCTTTTAGTTACTCAACTAAATTATTTAATAACTTGTGTGTTTCTGGTTACTAATACATTTTTTTTTTAAAAAAAAATTATAATATTTGTTTCCATGCGTCCTTAAGGCACTAGTTTACATTTATCTAAAAGAATGATTTCTCATTGGAGTATAAGTCAGGAGCATATAGAATTTACAAAATCAATGACTGGAAACTTTCAATATGTAATTTCATTTGCAAATTTTCTTCTGGCAAACTACGACTACTATTCATCAAAAGTGAATTTGTGAGATTGATGACAATCTATATCCACGTTATCAAACTTACATCTGTTCCTTACATGACGATAAGAATTTCCTGTATATGCACAAGACAACTTTCAATGAGCCAAAGCTTTCATAACGCAAATCCTTGTAACATGTTTGCTCCAAGTAATCAGTAATCTGCAAAAATAAATACCACAAAAAATTGAAGCCAATGAGATTTTCTCCAGCACTAAAGATAACTTCAAACATAAAATAGTTTCATCATATCAATCAAATCAAATACTTTCTAAAGAGAATCATTATTATCTAAATTCTATCCATTTTGTCGAAATTTGTCTTCATTACATAATGTAACTGAACTACAGGTGATGAAGAAAATAAAAGACTTTTGAGAATGAGTTTACCTTGGGAATTCTCAGCGGGTTCTTGGAAGCATAGTCACATAGTTTCCCAATTTTTCTATCATTAAGTTCAGCCTCCTGCCAAACACGGTAACTATCATGCATAATTGATGATGGATAGATAAGGGAAAGAAAAATCATCGAGATGGGCTCCAAAGCAATCAAAATATTTAAATTATGATAATTTTCACTATAATAGAAAAATTGTCAAGAAGAATCTTGATGTACCCGTTTGTTTCAGAAAACTGAAAATTCCTATTCAGAGGGCACTTAGACTAGTCACTAAGAGTGGCAATGGTAAACAAACTCAGGAAAATGACAAATTAAATGCAAAATCTAGTTTAAAAGTTACACAATGAAGTCACCAATAGCAAAGAAGCATGTTTTAAAGACCAGCCTCAGAAAGACTAAAAAACAATCTCATGATATATTCCCAAATTGCTGAATCGAAGAAAACTCCTGCTTCAATACCCATATCCATTTCCTGGATAGAGTACATTGATGAGTTGCCAAACATATATGCATTGAATACTGCCGATTTTCACAGAGAATATTGGAACAACCAATGAGTGTTTAACATTTAAGAACACATCAATGCACTGCTATGCAAGGGGAGAGAAAGGGTAACTATAGTAACTCATTAACTCACATGTAAGCAACAAGCAACAAGCAAATCTGACATCCGAAACGAAATGGCATAAGATGAGCAGAAAATGTCACCTGATTCCGTGGGAAAATATCAGCAAGCAACTTCTTGTATCGTTTCACCGGTTGTCGTGAGCTCGCCCGCAGAGAAGGACAGACGCAACAGAGGTTGCCACAGACGGGCATAACCCGCCGGGACATAACTCCCATTTTGCAATGAACCCCGAAGAATCTCCACAATCTCTATAAACCGTTGTTCATCAACACTCACCACTACAACTCAGCTAAAACTAGTCAACTCCAGAGCTCAAAAGGGTTCAATTCAACAAATTTAGGCCAAAAAAATGCAAAAACGAAACAACAAATTGAAAAGTAGAAATCAAACAATAACCTACATTGACTTACCCAAACTCAAACGGTTGCAAAATCAACCCCGCCTTCTGGCTCACGATCTGGATTGAACTCCAACACAAAATTTCAGAAATGCTAAAATCAAGGCTCAGAAAACTGTGGCTCACCAGATTCTCCCATTCAATTGAACATCAAATTTGGAGAAAATAAATACCAAAGCAAAATAAATAATAAATAAATAAATAAAAGTAATAATGGTCTTGTTCTAGAAATAACGGGTATGGGGTCAGAGGATGGAACACTGCATCCACATTTTCGTTGTTTTCAGTTGGAAATTATAAATGCTATAGGAAAACAACGCTTTCATTACAGCATCACCATGTACTTGGCCACTGTTCACTTACAGCATGAAATTAAACCGCTAACGAAATATTAATTAATAATTTCGATCGAAATGGAAGGGTTACGTCACCATTGGGAAGTTGACTGCACGATGACCACTCCGTTTCGCTTCATCATCATCTTCGTCGTTTACGCGTAAATCATTCAACGCCGTCACTGTATATATTATCATACGAAAAATATTTTTTTTTTTTTTATTAAGATTAGGTAATCTAACAACTTATCTAATCATGTTCTCTTAACTCTATAGTCATTAATTATTAATAATAGATGTTGATTGAACATTGAAATATAATAAATGGAGTATACTTTTGATATTCTCATCTAATCACAAATGTTAAATACTTTAGATTTATAACAAAAATGCTTTTTTTTTTCAGTACTTTTAATAGATCGTTGTTATCTGTCTAAGTAAAAACATAATACTATGCATGAGATTTCAGTATATTTTATTCTATTATTATAGAGAAAACAATATCTCAACCTTTTTTTATCAAGCACGAGGAAGTTACATGTATTTCTTTATTTTTATCTTCGAATTTAATATATATATATATATTTTTTTGAAATATAGTTAATTTCTCGAAAGTAAAAAACTAAAATCAAAATGTCTTCACTAAATGATCAATTTGTTATTTCAAACAGAGAAATAAAAAGGTTTTAACTTGATAAGTTAATGAACAGATTAATACCTATGTGATAAAACAACAATGAATTTTGTTAACATTTTCAAGGAAACAAAAATGAATCTATGAAGATTTTTATACATTAAAATCTTTCAAACAACAGATATTTTTACCAGTTTATGACATTTTTTAACTCTATTATTAGAAAATTTTGAAAAATATTTTATCGTGTTCCTTCCTTAATGTGTAAATCCACAGTGAGGTAATTTTATACTTGGGCGAAGCCCGTGTTCATTATTGCATAATCAAAGAGCATAGGAATTTATCACATGACAAAGAAACAACCTTACATCAATATTTCTTTTTTAAATTTTTTTATGAACTATTTTGAGAAATGCCTTAAATTAGTAAAAAAAATTAATATTGTGATAATAAAAAACATAGATATAATTAAATAAATAATATAATAG